>R14__coassemble_704_pt1 | contig 20912 bp, 18 predicted proteins | sample R14__metabat2_low_PE_022 | metagenome-assembled genome bin R14 | reverse complement strand
AGGCCTGCGCCGTCCGCTTCAATTGAATATCTTTTTGAATCACCCGACCGCCCGGTCGGGTGATTTTTTGCGCCCATTTTCAACGAAGCTGTCGGCAATAAAGGAAACGTATAGTATTTATCTCAGAAGAATCTTTTGAAGCACTCTGAATTCCTCTGAAGTATTCTGAATTTATCTTGAGAAACAAACACCTATCTGCTATAATTTCAGAGATATATCAAATCACCCCGCCGAAATAAACGCCGTTGTTCAATTAGCGAAAAATGGTGCGGAGCGAAATCAGTGACTTTTAAACACATCAAAATAGTTCCATATATCTGGCATAAAACGCCATATATAGCAACATTTTGACCGTAATTTAAGGAGATAAAAAGAAATATGAAATTAGGTATCGATGTAAATTGAGCCTTTTTCATAAGTTCACGCATCTCCATGAAAACGGCATAAAAGCCCATATTTCAAGGAAATTTTGAATTCCGATTTTCACATAAGTTCATATAAGTCTACGCAAGTCAACGTCAAAATGGCGTAAAATGGCGTAGAGACAAAGATGAGATATCTTATGCGAAAAACAAGTCCCAACGCAGAAATGAATATGAATTTTATAAAATCGCAGCCGGTCGGTTAGCTTGTAAGAAGCATAATCGGCCGGCTGCTTTTTTGTTGTCCCGAGGCAGCCCACGCGGGCGGAGGTTGGAATACAGTGTGCTGCCGGGGTATAAAAATACCACCCTCATGGGATCACACCCAAAATTCAACCGCCGCGGGCTGCTGCGGAGACGAGAACGGAAAATTTAGCTGTTTCAAAGGGAGTACCTACTCCTAAATCGAAACGCGAATTAAGCAAGCCGATATTTTATCCATGCTTTCGTTGCTGCCTTCTGGAAATGGAGTACTTACTCCATCAATTTAGTCATTAAGCCCCGAAATGATGTAATTGAAACTCCGGATGACCAAATTAGATGTAAGGTTTCGGTGCCGAAATCGGGGCTTTTGTCCTCTGCACGGTACGTTAAGGGCAAGGGTAATATAAATTCCCATCCGAGGAAAATAAACCGTCAAAACCGGAGCATTTGCTCCTAAAACTTGAATATTGCAAGTTGAAAGTTTCAACAGCAAATGATATAATTATGGTAATTTGGAATTAGTATAACTTCTGATGAAATACACGATTCGGAGGGCTGAATATGGCAGTCAGTTACGATAAGCTTTGGGTGATTTTAAAAGAAAGAAACATGATGAAGACGGATCTTGTTCGTGCGGCGAAGATCAGCACGAATGCCATGGCCAAGCTTGGCCGCAACGAGGACGTCCGCGTGGGCATTCTTGTCAAGATTTGCAGCTACCTTGACTGTAAGGTCGATGATATTATGGATATTGTTCCCGATAAAAATGAAAAACAATGATATCGGAGCATTTAGAAGCTTTTAAATTTGCTGGGGAATTAATGTCTCAAAATAGATAATTTTCCTGATAATGCATGGTGAAAAAAGTTTTCCATGAAATGTTAAGGTCGCCATACAGCCTCCCTATGTATCAGTAGAAACTACCATACAAGACTGAGATAAAGGAGACTTACTATGAAGGCAACTGTTTACTGTAAACCTACTGATTGCGGCGCCCATTCGTTTTTCCTAGTAACAGCATCTAGGGAATACTACCTGTTCAGTCAGGATTACAGAAAAGGCGTAAATGAATATTTCAGCAAAGGCGTATGCATTGATGAGGCCACGGACTTCTCAAAGTCTCACAGAGATAATGCAATCAGACGCACCATGACGAAGATTCCTATGTATATCAAGTACATCGAGAAAGAGTACGGAGTTGAGGTGCTGGAGCAGACCAAAAGAAAGAATCGGCGCAGCTCTTATAGACCGGATGCAATGTGCGCTTAATTTTGAAAGGAAAACCAGATGAAGAAAACTATTATATGTAACATTCCGATGAAGGACCGCATCGATGCTTCGGTTTATACAAGCGAGGATAAGTCTATTCCGGTATCGAGCACTGCTGTCAGATTTCCGATTAATGCGTTTCTGGAAGCTACAGCTGCTGAAGAAACTGAATTGAAGGTCGTTTTGTTAGCTAAGGCTGCAGAATATAGTGCGTCCGCGAAAAATACGGAAATATTTAAGGCTGAATTGGAAGCTGCGCTTACAGGAAAGAACATCAAAATTGAATATGTTGTAATCGATACGGATTTCTCTCAGACACAGGTGGTTCATGAGCAGCTGATGGGACGTATTATCGATGAAATTGAAGATACTTCTCATATTATCGTTGATATTACCTACGGCCCGAAAGATTTGCCGGTAATCCTCTTCTCTGCGTTGGGCTTTGCAGAAAAATTCCTTGGCTGTGAAATCGAAAATATCATTTACGGTCAAGCGGAATTTTCTGATGGAAAAGCAGTAAACACAAAGATTTGTGATATGTCTCCTCTGTTTTACTTGAGCTCATTAACCGAAACCGTTCATGCAGATAACTCCAACAAGGCAAGGCAAATGCTGAAGTCCTTGCTGTCTATGTGACAGGTGGTTATATGAGTTATGACAAGGCTTATTATGAAAAGTTGATTACTGAATCGCGCCTGTTTTCATTGGATAAGCAGAAAGATTCAGCAGCATTTCGCCGAGAGGCATACAAGCTGGTTGAATATTTGTACTGCTACCTTATGGCGCAAAATACATCTAAATATGAACCCTTCGGCTGCGAGATTACAGAGGTAGCGACCAGGTGCATTAATAATTATGCGTTGGAAAAAGGTCCCTTCCTTTATTATTTTAATGCTGCATGGAAGCTGGAATACAGTCACATTTGTGGAGATCAGGCCGTAGATGATCGTTTCCACGGCATTAAGCTTACAGATGCTGAAAAACGAAAGCTGAAGAGGTATCTCCGCTACGAGGCATCACTTGGGAAGGATTTATCAAAAAAAGAATTTTATGAAGAGCTTGTGAGGCTGATGGAACTGCCGATGAAAGCCATTGAAGAGATTGCGGCTCTGGCTGATTACCATGCAAGCGACAATATAATAGCTTCAGATGATGGAGACAGCACAAGTCTTTTTGATCAGATTGCGGATGACCACTTAACGGAGGAAGCAATGCTTTCAGAGAACAGCATTCGCGACACTTTGTCAGCGATAGAAACTGTTTTCTTAACCCTCCAGCATCGGCAGCGGCCAATCATTTCGGATATGATAACGATCCGGACAGCATCAGTGATTGTTGAATTAGGATTGGATACCTCGGAATATACCTTTATCAACCATGAAATACTGCAAAGCTGTGTATGCGGCGAACCGCTTCCGACACAAAGGTCGATAGCAGATAAATATGGAAAGAACGAGGCTAGTATCAGCCGCTCCGTAAAGGAGTTTACTCGAAAGCTTGATGAACTTATAAAGCAGAAAGGATAACATCATGGGATTAAATAACTATGTAGCAAGAGAACCCAGACCGCTTCCTATTTTTATTCTTGCCGATACCTCTGGCAGTATGCGCGGCGAAAAAATCAATGAACTGAATCTGGCACTTCGGGAAATGCTGAATGCTTTGAATGCTGCAGATGATATTCGGGGAAAATTTCAGCTCTCTGTCATTTCGTTTGGTGGAGTTGTCGAACTTGTACAGCCATTGGCTGACATTAACGGACTTACTCTCACTGAACTTACAGCCTCTGGCAATACGCCCATGGGACAGGCCTTTGAGACGGTTGCCGAAATGATTGAAGATCGAAATGTTGTATCCTCCAGAGCGTATACTCCGACCATTGTTTTGATTAGTGATGGCCTTCCTACAGACTGCTCTGAGGAGATGTATAGACGAAAGAATTATTTCGATTGGGAACCGCTGAAGGCTCTGCATAACGGCGAACGTTCCTCGCGATGCCAGCGCCTCGCATTGGGTATCGGAGAGGATGCAGATACAGAGATGCTGAAGACCTTTATTGATAACCCGGATGTCCCTGTTATCAAGATTAAGGATGCCGCAGGCATCACGAAGTTCTTCAGATGGGTAACCATGTCCACAGTTGCACGTATGCATAGCATTAACCCGAATGATATCGGCGTTGCTGCACCTATCTTTGATATTGACGCAGAGGATATCGTTATATGATTTCACGGAAGGAACAGCATAATGACTACACCTTTGTCGTAATATCAGATACCGGATTAAGTCATCGGGTTGACGATATCCCAAATCAGGATGCGGTGGACTTCATCCTGAAGGGCAATGATTATGTCATGGCTGTTTCAGACGGTGTCGGTTCTTGTAAAAGAGCTGAAATCGGCTCAAGAGCAGCTGTTGCTGCTGTTGAATCAGTCTTTGAGAAGATTCAGCAAACCGAAGGAATTCCTGCAGTGGCAGAAATATCCAAACAGATTATAGATGCTTGGAAGCAACAGCTCGTCAATGAAGTGCTCGATGATTGCTGCGCCACTTTGAAAGCTGTGATGAAATTCGGAGGCAGGCTGTTGCTTTTCTCCATAGGCGATGGTCTTCTGGCTGTTTCCTCACGCGGAATGAAGGCTTGTGCACCTACAGATAATTCGACATTTACCAACCAGACCAGATGCTTGAATGGATCAGTAACAGCAAACGAGCTTTGGACCTCAAGCTTCAAGCTGGATCTGTATGTCCCTTATACTGTTTTTGCCTGTACCGACGGTATCGCTAACGGTATACAGGAAGGACGTGAATTGGACCTGGTTGCAGAAATAGAAACCGAAACGGCAGCTTCAGCGCTGCAGAGTGAACTGGAGAACCTGGTAGTTGATATCGCGGACTATAGTTCAGATGACCGAACGCTGGGAGTGATTAAGTATGAGCGAAAGAATGCAGAACCTGACCGGCGAGACAATAATCACCGTTGATGGGAAAAAATATAAATTGGGCAAGCTGGCCGGATATGGCGCTCAGGGCGTTGTCTACGAGGACAATGGCGGGAGTAAAATGATCAAGCTCTATTATCCGACAGGCTCGAAGGTTATTGATGAGGATATTCTCGAAAGGCTTCGCTTTATTCGTAGTGTAAAAGTGCCTGCCAATTTTGTCGAGATTGAGGACCTTATCGATGCTCCGTACATAGGCTATGTAATGGAGAAAGTTGTCGACCATAAGCCATTAAATAGTTATTTGATTCCGAATCAAGAGATGGCTTTTTCTGATTGGTATAATCAGGGTCTGGGCTTGCGGGAACGCATATTTTTAGGATACATCATTGCAAAGGCCTTTGGTGCCCTTGAAAGAAGTAATCTTTCCTATTGCGATATCTCCGGAAACAACATTTTGGTAAAAACCGGAAAAACGGCATCAATCAAAATGATTGATGTAGATAATATATACGTCGCAGGAAAAGGATCCGCAGCGGTTCTCGGGACACCGCGCTATATTGCACCCGAAGTGGTCAGCCGCCAAAAAAATCCGGATGTTTTGTCCGACAATTATTCATTGGCTGTTATTCTCTTTGAGCTTTTAAGAGTGGGACATCCGTATATCAGTGACGATATTCTTGATGGAACACCGGAGGATGAAGAAACTGCGCTGGCGGGCAAATACGATTATGTAACAGAAGAAAATTCGACCAATATGCTTCCGGCAGATATTGTTCTGACGGATAAGCTGAAAAAGCTGTTTGAAAGATGCTTTGTTGACGGAAAAAAGAATCGGCTGGCCAGACCATCTGCACAGGAATTTGAATTTGCGCTGCTTGAGGCAAGCAACAAGGTTATAAAGTGTCCATCCTGCGGCGCTTGGCATTATCCAAGAAAAAAGGGACGCACTTATGAAGGATGTCCTTGGTGTGATGCACCCTCAAAGCCTAAGGCAAGATTGAATTTCTATGACATTCTGACTGATGGAAATGATTATCGGACGGGAAAGCCGATAGACGGCAGCTCGCAGGGGAAACTGGTTAATTCGTATATTCTCAGAGAAGGAGTAAACCAGATTAAGAGCTTATATGTGCTCCGTTACGATGACCCCGGCGCTGATATATCCCGGGCGGCGGATAACTATCTTACAATTGCCAAGGACAAGAATGACTATTGGGCATATAACGCATTTAATAAGGATACTGTGGTAATAAGAAAGTACCAGAGTGGGCAATATTCTGTGAAAACCAACCACGGGATTTCTGTAAAGCAGTGTAGGTCAGGAGAATATATAAAGCTTAGAGCAAATGAGGCCATAAATTTGCAGAATGGTGATTTCATCTATTTTGAGATGAATATTACCATAGAGGTCGGCGGCAAGGCCTACTCCTTTATACGTATGGCAAGATTATTGGAGGAAGCACAGTGAAGATATCTGAAATATATTCGGCTATGGGGCTGAAAATAAAACTGAATTATGAGGATAGCACAGCTGACTTTCAAGCGGGAAACCTCGTTAATATTGATGCGACACGGGATCATCAGGTATTTCTTGTAAGCCAGTATGGAGAAGGCGTCGAAAATACTAAAGCGGTTCTCTGCAGAGTTAGTGCAAATACAGCGGATTATCTTAAGGATTTATCGGAAGGCCAGCAGGAAGGTGTCTTTAAGTGCATGTTTTTGATCACAGGCATTGAAGATAGCAGTATTGAGGTACAGACCTATACCTTTCAGTCAGTAACGGAATACAAAACACCCATCAGTATAGTTGTTTCAAATCAACTGCTCGAGTCAACAACTGTGGATAAGCTGCAGCAGGATTATGTATGGACTCAGCTTGGAGCCCCGGCATTGTTCTGCTTGAACTATAAAAATAAAAAGAAGCAGAATGCCAATATTCGTTTTATTGGCGGGAAAAGGTACCTCATTGCTCAGAATACAGCTCAGGGCATTATTGCTGACAGCGTTGCTTATTTAAAAGATAAGTATGATGTTCCGGTTGATGTTTTCGTCGCACCGGAAATCAAGTTTGTGCCGGCGTCTTCCTTCACGGAGATTAACGAAGCGCTTGCTTCGGATCTTGAAAAGATTTCCAATCCGGCGTCCTATTTTGCAAGATGGGAAGCATACGATGAACTCAGCAAAAAGCTTTTAGATGCAGAAAGTGAGGAATTTGGAGAAATTCCGTATACTCGGTTTGATTTCAGAACAGAGGTAAATGGAACCACCTATGAATTTGAAGTCGACCAGGAGCTTGATGAAGGTCTGAAGGGAAAAGAAATTGGTGCCTCTGAAAAAGAGACGATTGAAGCAGAGCTGGATAAAAAAGCGCAGCATAAGCGCCAGACCGGGGTCGGGCAAATAAAAAGGATTGTTGGAAATAGAATAACAACCTATCTTGAAGGCGCTGACAATACAGATCAGATTCCCGCAAAAGGTGTATTGAAGCTTTATACGGCCGGAGATAGATACATTATGGCTCGTAGGCTTGCGGCCAGAGAACGCATGATTAATCACAGGGCTCCTATAAAATCTATAGTAGCCTTGATTGAGGCCGGTGCATCCGGCTTTGAATTCACGAATCCTTGGGGAAACAATAAAGGGGTAACGGATGAATTAAGGAGAAACTTTAAGTGTGCCAGTGAACTGAACCCGGAGCAAAGGGCAGCACTTGAGCTTGCTATCAATACCCCTGATATTGCGCTGATTCAAGGCCCTCCTGGGACGGGAAAAACAACTGTTATTAAGGCCATTGCGGAGCGCTTCAGAGAAATTTTTGAAGCGAATCAGAGACGCATGCAGCTGACTAACCCGGAGTATCCTATCAAAAGCCCAAAGATTTTGATTTCAAGCTTTCAAAATGAAGCTGTAGACAATGCGATATCTGCTCCTTTACCCGGAGATATTCCTGCTTATCGCAAGACTGCGAAAAGAACCAGTGACAGCAGTAAGGAGCAGTACCAGAAAGCTCTGGAAAAATGGTATCAGGGACTGAAGGCGAGCCTCAATGAGATGATTGAGGATGCCGTTGCTCCGGAGTACACAGAAAGAAAAAGGCAGCTTGATGATGAATTTCTATCCTATAAAAATGCCGGTGAACCTATTGAAAAAGCGGCCGCTTTAATAGACAAATATCTGAACTTTGTAGAGATTCCTTATCCGAAGGATATTGTTGCAGCCGCAAAGGCAATTATTACTGCTGCCAATACAGCAGCGACTGATGACGATTACGAGGATCCGATTGTTAAGCGTATTAATGCTCAGCGATTGACATCGGAGGCATTTGAGGATGATGGAGCAAGAAATGCCAGACGTCTTGCTGCATATATCCGTCTTAATGATGACTTGAAAATTTCTGAGGAAATCTGTACAGCAATTGAAGCCGTAACAGATGAACAATATACGAAGGAGCAATTTGATTCCTATGTTCATGCAGTTGAGACTCTTCGGAAAACCTTCTGCAGAGAACGCATAGAGATAGACCCTAACGATAAGAATACAATTAATGAGTGCATTCTGAAACTTGCAAATGCTTTTTCTGCACATTATCTGAATACCTTATCAACTATGGAAGGGAAAAAATCTCTTATTCTCAGTGATTTTATAATCCGCCTCGAGCAGGATTATGAGTCCATAGTTAAGAAATATTCCATGACAACGGCAGCGACCTGTCAGACAAGTCTAGATCTCCGTGATGGAATCGATAAAACCTATGATCTTGTTATTATCGATGAGGCGGCCAGAGCTAACCCGTTGGATTTGTTTATTCCGATGTCAATGGGCAGGAAGATCGTGTTGGTCGGTGACCATAAGCAGCTCCCTCATATGCTGGAGCCGGATGTCCTCAAGCTGTTGACTGAGGATCCGAGATTCAGAGATATTCCCGAAATTGAAAAGAGTCTGTTTGAGCGCTTATTCGAAATGTTCTCGAAGGGACAAAAGCCAAAGGCATTGCCTCTGACGAGACAGTTCCGTATGCATCCTGAAATCTGCAGCTTTGTCAGCGAATCCTTTTATGACGGAATTCTCAAAACGGCAGAAAGTGTTACGCCGGAGCTGCGAGCGAGTTCGCCGGAAATCAACGGCGGTCGAGCACTGACCTTTTGCAACATTCCGATTGCAAAAGGGGCCGAAGCATCAGGCGTATCTAAATCAAGATGGGCTGAGGTTGAAATCATTGGCAAGGATGTCCGTCATATCCTTGATGTTGAACCGGAGGCCAGCATTGGCATCATCACATTCTATTCAGCACAGGCTCAATTAATTAAGAAGCACCTGGACAGCTTTCTTAATGAGGAAGAGAAAAACAATATTGAAATCGGCACCGTTGATGCCTTCCAGGGAAAAGAATTTGAGTATGTTCTGCTCTCCTGCGTCCGCTCAAATCATCCTAAGGACGGAAAGGCTCCGATTGTAGGCTTCCTTGAAAAGCCAAATCGTTTGTGTGTTGCATTCAGCCGTTCTATCAGACAGCTTGCTGTGTATGGTGATGCTGAAACATTAATTCAGATACCGTGCTTCGCACGCTTGTATGATATTTGCGCTGTTGAGGGAGGAGGCTGCTACCGTGAGTGTTGATATTTTGAATATGCGAAAATTTGATACGAACGAGCAGGCAATTGATGTTGCGCTCCCTGTTTTAGCAATTGAGTGCGAAGCCACACCGCCGCTTGAGAACTATCTTGACGCATATGAGGAGACGGTACTGAAGCTAGTAGCTCTCGGTCTGTCTGCAAATGGTATTTCCAAAACCTTAAATGCAACGCTAAGCCTCATTGAAGAAATACTGACTCATCTTGAGATTAAGAAATATGCGGAACGAGAAATCGGAAAGCCCTGGAAGCTTACTGCTGACGGAGAAAGCTATCTTAACGGCGAAATCCGTGAGCGAGCATCTTCTGAATCACAATACGGATATATGTTTATCAATGCGATTAAGAAGGAGGTCATTCCGTTCTTCTATGCCGGTGACATAGGGCAGATATCACTTTTCAGGGGTGCGCCATTACCGCTGATGCTGACAGTTGAGGGCGATGAAAATAAAACCTTTGCGCCAATTGCAGTCAAGCATGCAAAGCTTAAAAAGGCTTATAAGGCATATTTTCGAAATCTTAAAACCTTTGCAGACTGCGATGAGGGTGAAATTACCACTGAGGAAGCAGAAAACCTGTTTGCCGACTTGGATTCCTTTGAGGAGGAAACAGAGGAAGCTGTCACGGCCTCAGAAACCGCGGAAAATAAAACAACCGGCAAGAATAAAGGTCTGAGCGGTGATATGTTTATCCGCGCATTAAATAAGAAACCGGAAAAGCTTTATCTTCGGATGCGGATCATAATTGACCCGAGCTACCCGGGCGGTTACAAGGCTGAATCTCCATTTGATTTTGGCGGTATTGATAACAATTTCTTTTTAAGACAAATGCAATGGTTGGAGCAGTCTGAGGACGCCTATATCGGCGGTGAGATTATGCAGGATTTCTTACAGAAGGAAATCCGTAAGCTGAGCCCATCCTATAAAACTGCAGACAAGGACTTTGGAGTATTTATCCTCGAAAGACTTCCTCTGCTAAAGCAATATCGTTCCAAATTTCAATATATATACGAAGATATGGAGCGAATCTATGCGTTAATTCAGCGGCAGCATAGCTTACTGGAAAAGGAAAATATTGTCAATAATCTTGCCAGATGCGTGGTTGAGGGCTTGTTTAACTCTTATTTTCGTACTATCGGACAGGCAAAGCTTGCACAGATCCAACAAAAGGCGCTTGAGGATGTAAAAACCTACGGTTATGTCGCATATAAAAAGCATATATGCAGCAATGCTCATTTAAATGAGGATACTCTGCAGTGGGTTTCTCAAAAATACATAAATACAATTTTGTCCAGATTGAGCAGCACCTATGGCAACAGTATCATGGAGAAGTTTATTAACATGCTGGTCATTGAGTACCATCTCAGTGATGCCCAGATGCACAGATTCCTTTCTCAGAAAAATATTGGTCAAAAATACAGCCTGATTGACAAACTAAATCGTATCAGAAGAAAAGTTTCTCACGATACGGACGATAGATTTACCAATGAAGATTATGAATTTTATATGGCAAACGTGTTTGGCTTAATCAACAATCTTCTGGAAGCATTCAGGGAGGATTAAAAGATGTCAAAAAAGAAAAATAATAACAGGCAGCAGCGACAGCAGCAAAGACCTGCCTCTAATCCATCTCCAGCCATCAATTCAACTCCTGCTGAGCCAACAATGCCAACGACTGAGGCAGCTCCGGTAACTATTGATGATGTGGCAGCCAGTACGACACAGGCAGAGTTTGATTCAAAGAAAGAAGCCCTGATGCAGCAGGTATTGGACGAAATCAGTGCTTGGGATGAAACGAAAGAATCGGCAGAAAAGGCTGCTAAAGCAGCTGAGGCTGCACTTGCGGAGCTTGAGGAAAAGAAGAAAGCTTTAACGAAGGAGAAAGATGAACTTCAGGAGCTGGTAAATTCACTTCAGGGAGATCTGGATAATGCCGAGAAGAAAGTCAACGACGCGGCTGCTGTGGCTGAAAAAGTTAGCGGTGAAGCGGATGAATATGCTGAGCGGGTTCGCGCAGAGGCTGATGCCTATGCTGCTGATACAAGAAAGACGGCCGATGAGGAACGGCTGAGGAAGCTAAAGGAAGCCGCTGATGATGCTAAAAAGGCCTGGCAGACCCAAATCGATGATCTGAGCAGACAAATAAATGAAATTGCGAAGCGAGAGGCCGCGCTTCAGGAGACCCTGAGAAAGCTGAAGAGGGACCAACGCTTTGTCGAAGATGAGAAAGAGGAACTTGAGGAGCTTAAGGAAGATCTGCTGGCACGTAAAGCTCGGTATGACGCGGCCAACCCTGCCAAAATTGCCGCGCTTGAGAGAGAGCTTGAGGACGAACGAAGCAAATACAGCGCTCTTGAGGATCGCTATCATGAGCTTCAGACCAGGCTGGAGAGCTTGCAGGTTCTTATGGATACTGTAAAGACCGAGATAGAAGATCCGGAAAAAGGCATTCGTATTGCTTCGATGAACGAAGTAATTTCAGCTCTTCAGGAGCTTCGTGATAAATACAGTCGACTAGCATCTGTATACGAGCGTTATCCGGATGATGCGGCTATTGCAGCTTTGGAGGAAAAGGCTCAGCATGCAGAAGAGCTTGAACGTGCCAATGAAGCGCTAGAGCTTGAAAGAAACCGCTACAGAGAGGAAGCAGTTGCTGCCAGAAATGCAACAAAAGAGCTTGAGGTTATAAGGCAGGAGGTTGAAGCTACTAATGCATTAAATGAGCATCTTCTGCAGGAGCTTGAAAGCCATAAGACGGCGCTTGAAAGCCGAACCGGAGATACCTGCCCTTCCCTTACAAAGGTTGACAGTGAAACGGAAACAGAGGATTTCAAGGCTGATATTGCAAAAAGAATTCAGCGGACTGAGCTGAAATCTTTACGTGAGGTTGTTTCACATGTAAAGAATTTTGCGGGAAGCCGTCCGGCAGATGAACAGCTATATTATACCGATGATGATATTCGTGCCTTCCTTGCGGGTATGTCTGTCAGCCGTTTGATTATCCTGCAGGGTATGTCCGGAACAGGTAAATCGAGTCTTCCGCGAATTTTCTCCGAAGCGATTTCCGGTTTTAACAGGCTTATTCCTGTTGAATCCTCATGGAGAGATCGTAATGAACTGTTAGGCTATTACAATGATTTCAATAAAAAATTCAATGCTAAGAGCTTCACCATTGAGCTCTACAGAAGCAGTAAGGAAAGATGCCAGACGATTCCCACATTTATTGTGCTGGATGAGATGAATCTGGCTCGCATAGAATATTATTTCTCAGATTTTCTGGCAATTCTTCAAGAACCTGATCATGAAAAATGGCTTATTGAGCTTGTCTCCTCTGACATGAGAACCCTGCCGATGGAACTGCCGGATAATGTAAAGGCAAAAATGCATCGCGAGGATCCTTCAATCTATGCTATTTGGGAAAAAATAGAAAGAAGTCGTCAGGGTGATCTTACAGCTGAAACCTCTGATGAGGATAAGGAACTGCTTACAAGCTATCTGGATAAGCTCGGGCAATTAACCGGAGCGAAAAGCCTTATCGATGGTCGTAAGATCCGTGTGACCGATAATATTTGGTTTGTCGGCACAGCGAACAGAGATGAATCAACCTTCGAAATCAGCGATAAGGTTTATGATCGCGCGCAGGTGGTATCGCTCAACCGTAAGGGTGTTTCGGAAGGAAACTACACACCGACCAGCGTGAAGTATATTTCTGTTGATAAGCTGGATTCGTTGTTTAGGGAAGCAATTCAGAATAATAAATATAAAAAAGCTGCCGTGGAGCGTTTGGATGCATTAGATGCTATTTTGATGGAAAAATTTGATCTTTCCTTCGGAAATCGTATTGTTACTCAGACCATTAATTTTGTGGGAGTATTTACTGCGGCTGGCGGAACCTTAGACAATGCGCTTGATTATCAGATTTCTACCAAGATTTTGAGAAAGGTAATTACAAGCGATGATGAAGAAGCTTTACTGGAACTGCAGGAAGCCGTGAGTGCATATCCGGAAACTACAAGGCTTATCGAAAAGCGACTGAAAGAGTTGAGATAATAGTATGAAGGTTTACTACCATTCAGCCCTGGGTAATGTTGAGCTTACACCGGGTGGCATTCTGCGTGCCATTCCGTGTAAAGCTTATTTGGAATTGTATAGAGAAAAAACAGAGGCCCCTTGTGAGCTCTTATATAACGGTACACTTATCAAATCGGAAACAAAAAAGATTGAGTGCAATGAGGCCGCTGAACTGGTTGTCAGGCAGAATGGAGAGCGTTTTGTATATTCGGTCAGACCGTTAGTCCCACCTCTTTCAACGAAATTTTCTAAGGCATATGAGCAATTTGGTTATGAATACCGTGATATGGAATTCGACGAAATCAACAGTGTTAAGCTGGGAAACTTGAAATTATATGCTGTTGATCAAAGCACAGAGGTTCGTGATTATACAGAAATTTTTGATCAGATCGAGGCTGCCTTCAATCCGTTTAAAGCGATTTGTGATAAGCCCAAGTCGCATCTGAAGGCGATAAATGAGGTCCGTCCGATAGAAACCGTTAAAAGAATTGGTTATGAATCAATTCCGTATTTGGCTGCGCACAGCGAGGATTGGCTTGCAAGAACAGCAAGTGGCTTAAAGCCCGCCCGTTTATTCTCTCGAGTTGAGGATGATGAATATCATATCTATGAAAATCGTGTGGTCAAAACACTGATAGATCTTATCCTGGCATTTTTAAGAAAAACAGAAAAACAGCTGAGAGATCAGAGAGATCAGCTGCGTGGGATCATGAACAGTAGCGTGCAGACTGGCAGCTTTGGCTTTGATGTCGGCTTTCAAAGGGCGGTTTCTGAACTCATGTCATCTGATGACAAGGGGGATGAATATCGCTCCAAAAGTCTTGAGCTGGTTGAAAAGCTTCAGAAGAAAGCATACGCCTTATTAAAGCACTATCGGACGCTGCGCCAAACACGATTGTATCGCTATTTAAAGAAGGCGAAGCCAGTCGCAAATCCACTTAACGAAACGAATATCCTGACAATGGATAAGTATTACAGTGTGATATTCAAACTGTGGAAGGCTATTCATCACGTCATTGCTCCGAAAACAATCGAAACAGAAAATCTAATTGCATTTGATGATACCTGTTCTGATTATCAGCAATTTTGCGCAACACTTTGCGGCTATACTGCTCATGTTCTGAATTTTGATTTACAGGAAAACGGGCAATACATAAGAACTGCTGATGATATCAAGATACAAGTGGCATGCTTGGATACAGGTCTTGTGAAGGTAACGATCATGGACGTTGCATCGCGTTCTGTTGCTGTGCCTAATGGGACTGAAGTTCCTATCGCCATTGGCGAATGCATAAATCGAATTCAATATGACGGATACTCTCTGATCTGGCCGAATGATATTACATCTGATGAAATTGATGCCTTCTGCGCTATGTTCAAGACACGCGAAAGCCGCGGACGCAAGCAAAACGAGGAAAAGCGAAAGTATGTCGCCTTAAAGAGCTTGTTTGATCAAGCACAGCGCACTTATGACAGTCCTAAGCAAACAAGCTTTTTAATTTTCCCGGCTGTCGTTGAATTGGGAACTGAAAACCGTTCCGCCATTAAATCCAATATTGAGGGACTTTCAAAGCAGTTGATGGAGGATAACGAGGTTGATCAGATTATAGTTGCACTTCCGGTTTGTAACGAAAGCGAGCAAAAGGTTACTGAGTATGCGAAGGAGGACAGCATAGCTGTCTCAATGCTTCCGCTTACTATGTTTGATATTAATTCTTTCAGAAGAATACAAAATGTTTTGTATCGCGAGATTGTTAAGCTCGGAAAAGAGCACTGCCCTAATTGCGGTCAGGAGCTGCGGAAGCGCAATAATCAGTATGTTTGTGATAATTGCAATCAATTGACGGTTACAAGGACAATCTGTGCGAACCCTGAATGCAAAAAGAAATACCTGTATATGGGTTATGGCATAGATAGTCTGACAATGCAGAGAATGCAGCGAGTTCAGAAGGACAGCTTTTTTGAATGGGACAGCTTGTTTCAATACAAGGATATCGTCCACATGTCGGTTGAAACCGGAAGGCTGCATGCCTTCTGCCCTCATTGTGGGAAATAATTATAATTTTTTGTTAAGTTGCCGCAATATCCTCCCTATTATTTTGTAGATGAGTTTCTACCGATAATACAGGAGGATATCGCATGTCAAAGTATTTATTTTCCGAAGCACAGGTGAAGGACGCTCTTCAAATCAACAGCTTTCGTGAAATTTCCAAAGCCAAGCTTATGGAATTTGTATCCCTAATTCCAAGCATGGACAAGGATATAGCATTGGCGGTTATAGGTCAATTTCCTTCCTATACTGCGAGTGCAAAGGTAATGGTCGAGCAATTAAATACCATGTGTGCCGGCTTGCTGACCGAGAACATGGATAGTCGCAGCTCTTATATTGGAGCATATAAAGGTATTCTGGATTCGCTGCAGAACCTCTTAAAGCGTGATGATCTGAACGCTGATGAGCGTGAATACATCACCGGACAGATGCTTCTCGTGGCGGATAAGCTTGCAGATAAGGATACGGAAAATAAGAAATTCTTGGCAGAACTGTTAAAGTATGGAAGCTGCACTGTTGGTAGCGCATTGATTTTAGGAGCAGCAATCCTTGGCGTCAATTTCAAGGGAGCCAAGATTCCTTCACTAAATAAGGCTTAATTAAAATCAAAATGTTAAGTGCCTCCTATCTTGACCCTATATATTAGTATCAGAAAATGGAGGTACTTAACATGGGATGGGCGAAGTACTATGAGGATAATATCAGTATCTGCAACGATAGGCTTTTTATGGCACTGACACCTGAAATAGTCCACTATACACCTATGAAGCATAATCCTGTTGAGGAGAAAAAAGAGAATGGTATAGCTCAACAGAGGAATGCGTATGTTCCCTGCCCGTGGACGCGAGAGTACAGTCAGGAAAATAGAAACAGCAGTCGGCGGGGCTTGGAACTTCGTTTCCAAGGAAAAGCAACTTCAAATTTTTCTAGGAAGCTTCAACTCAACGGTTGGTGGTGGAGTCCTTCAGGTGAATGTTGGTGTAATTCGAACACTCCTGGCAATCGGAAATACGCACAAAATATTATTATTGCGCATAACGGTGAACTTTCTTTTAATACAATTTAAGCCCTAATCTCAAAGCACTTATCGATACATGAACACTTTCGTTTCGCTTACATTTATATATACTTTAAGCAAAATGATTTGCATTATTTATAAACATATTACTTGACAATTTGAACCTATCAGGCAGTCATTGCTTGTTGGACAGATTTCCCCCCTTTGCCCTCGGCAAAGACTGTGAAATCGCTCTGCATTTTCACCATCACGAGGGCTTGGGGAATCACAATCCCCAACAAGTGCAAAATGAGTTTTTGAATCTCATAGCGAAACTTGCTCTCAGCTAGTTTCCGGCAGCCAAGGCGAAACTTGCTCTGCAAGTGAAGACAACCGAATAATGCAGCTATACTCCCGATCTTCAGTGGTCGGGAGTATTTTTATGCCCATTTTCATCTGTGACGAAAATTTTTCTGGGAATCTGCGTCCATTTACCGAAAAAACGTCCACACCTAAGAAGTAGAAAAGACGATTGAAGAGATCCGCGCGGAAATTCCGATTCCGGGGAGACTGACTCTCACGACCAAAGAAGCGACTGCTTATAGTAATATTGGCGTAAACCGCATTGATGCAATTTTGAGGTCTCCAAACTGCCCGTTTGCCCTGTTCATCGGCAATAAGAAGCTCGTAAAGCGCCGTGAATTCGAAGAATTTATTCGGAAGAATCTTGTGATATAACTGCCGAATTATCTTGAGAAACAGGAGTCCATCTGCTATAATTCAGTATTGCGTTGGGCTCTTGTTTCTCGCAGTTCGAGAAAGGAGTTCAATCAATAGGCAAAAACTTAAAAGGCAAAGAATGCGGGAGGGGCATTCAAGCATCAAGACAACAATGGACCTTTACATTGGCGTAACAGATGATTCGTTGCTGGGCGGAATTAAGAAATTTGAGGCCGCCTACGCCACCTCACCCGAAAAAATGGCGTAAAAATGGCGTAAACGGTCAAACACGAATTCGAAAAACCCTTGAAAATAAAGGAGATTTAGAAATATATGAAATTAGGTATTATAGGTTTGCCGAATGTCGGCAAGTCAACGCTATTTAATGCTATTACAAATGCCGGGGCTCAATCAGCGAATTTCCCGTTTTGCACAATAGAACCTAATGTAGGAATGGTGACTGTTCCGGACGAGAGGTTAGATTTCCTTGCCGAAATGTATGAACCTAAAAAGACAACACGTGCAGTAATTGAATTTGTCGATATTGCAGGGCTCGTTAAAGGAGCAAGCAAGGGTGAAGGTCTGGGAAATAAGTTCCTTGGCGATATTCGCTCAACTGATGCAATAGTGCATGTTGTACGATGCTTTGATGATGAGAACATTATTCATGTTGAAGGGGGAGCAAACCCTAAACGCGACATTGACATAATCGATATGGAACTTATCTTTGCAGATATGGAAATGGTTGAGCGCCGTATTGATAAAGCTTTAAAGGCTGCAAAAGGCGATAAAAAATATCTGCACGAGGCAGAAGTTTTTAAAGCACTGTATGAACATCTCAATGAGGGACATTCAGCTAGAAGCTTTGAGTGCGACAGCGAGGACGCGGAGCTGATAGCCACTTCAGATCTGCTTACCATCAAGCCAATAATATATGCTGCTAATCTTGACGAAGACGGAATGGCAGATTATGAAAATAATCATTACTATAAGGATGTAGAAGAAATTGCGTCTTCGGAAAATGCCGGAGTTCTTCCAATCTGTGCGAAGGTTGAAGAGGAAATGGCAGAGCTTGATGAGGAAGACAAAATGATGTTCCTGGAAGAACTTGGCCTTTCGGAGTCCGGCTTGGATAGAATGATAAAATGCTCATATGACCTGCTCGGGCAGATATCGTTTCTTACGTGCGGGGCTGACGAGTGCCGTGCGTGGACCATCCTTAAGGGAACAAAGGCACCTCAGGCGGCGGGTAAGATTCATAGTGATTTTGAACGCGGATTTATACGCGCAGAAATAGTTGCATTTGATGATCTTAAAGCCTGCGGAAGTATGGCTGCAGCAAAAGAAAAAGGACTTGTGAGGTCCGAAGGTAAAGAATACGTTATGCATGATGGAGATGTTACACTCTTCAGATTTAATGTATAAATTATTTATAAAGGAGATATTATTATGATCGCAATAGCTTCAGACCATGGCGGATTTGAACTTAAGAACGCCATTATCAAGCATCTTACAGAAAGAGGAATCGAAAACACTGACTTTGGAACATATACGGAAGAATCATGTGACTACCCCGACTATGCAAAACAGGTCGCAAATGCTGTTTCTTCAGGTGAGTTCGATTGTGGAATTCTTGTGTGCGGAACAGGAATAGGCATGTCAATTGCGGCAAATAAAGTTCCGGGAATTAGAGCTGCTCTGTGTGGAGATTGTTTTTCGGCAGAAGCTACACGCCAGCATAACAATGCAAATATACTTTGCCTTGGTGCTCGAGTGACAGGTGAAGGGCTTGCTCTTAAAATAGTTGATATTTTTGTAGATACACCATTTTCTAATGATGAACGCCATATTAGAAGAATAAGTAAAATAGAAGGTTAACCTTGTCTATGGCAAGAAACAGCGAATTTTATAGAGGCAGACGAAAAAAACGCAATTTTGCTATAATACCATTTGTTACACTGTTATTGATTTTAGCTGTTGGCATAGTTCTGTTTTATTCAATGCAGAAATACGCTGTAATATCTGATACCGGAGTAAGAATAGATCTTCCAATTTTGACTGGAAATTCAAGTACCGGAACAAGTTCTCTAACAAATAGCAACAGGAGTGAAAGTGATGCTGTGGAATATGAGGTAGTAAATGCCAGTATTACTTTTGACGATGCAGATTATTCCTCGGTTGAGGCAACTGCCGGGAAAGGGGTCAGCCCTATAAAGGCCATTTATATTCCTTATGAGGACTTAAGTGAAGAAAATGTTATGGCATATGCCAACAGGCTCTCAACCGGCAATGCGCTTGTGATGGACTTAAAAGAAAAAAATGGCTATTTAGCATGGTACTCTGATACAGACATTGCAACAAAATATGGATTGAATATGGCTGCGCCTGATGCAAAAACATCTCTTATGAAAGTCGTTTCAGAATTAAAAGAGAGAGATATTTATCTTGCGGCCCAGATATGCTGTCTACAGGATGAACTTTTGGGTGGACATAGTACACAGGTATGCATCAAAAACCAGCTCGATATGTATTACTATGATGAATATGGCTACTGGCTTGATCCGTATAGCAGTATAGTCCGTGAATATACTATAGAACTGGTAAGAGAATTGTGGGATATCGGGTTTGATGAGGTTATCCTTTCATGCGTAAAGCACCCGATAGTGGAGATGGTGCAGAACGAAGATGGTACAATGTCAAGACCAATATCCTATACTATGGATATGTCCACGGAGCCAAGCCCGGTAGGGGCGGTTTGCGGATTTGCTGTTAATGTTGCAGAGACGCTTGCTGACTATAAAGAAGATGGTCAATACCTGTCAATATACATCGATAGTTCTACAGCACTTGTGAAAGCGGACACTGAAAATGGGCAGGATGGTCCGCTTTTTATGAAACTATACGACAGAATATATTATAATACTGATAAATATGCATATACATATAATGTCCAGGATATGCAACCATCAGTCACTATAGGCTCTGTTTATAATAGGCTTGTACCTGTTGTTCAGAACTACCTGCCTGATAATTCATCATGGGTACTTGTTGATGTTGAAGAGTAAATTATTAGATTCTACAAAGCAAAAAGTGCTCTTTGTGCTAATTATACTCACACTTGCTGTAATATGGATACATTCAACTATGCCGCCGGAAACCTCATCGCTTGAAAGCAATTGGGTTACAAAAGTAATAACACCGTTACTTGAAATATTCCTGGGCAAGGGAATGGTTACGGAGCATTTAGTGAGAAAGCTTGCACATTTTTGCGAGTTCGCAATTCTTGGAATAGAACTGGTTCCGTTCCTTTCTCATGCTGCTGCCGGACCTATATTATTATCCTGGAATTACAGTATACTTGCGGCTTTAATTGATGAATCGATTCAATTATTCTCAGGAAGAGGGTCGGCTGTATTAGATATATGGCTGGATTTTTCCGGAGCATTTACCGGCACAATAGTTGCAGTTATTTTTTATAAGTTAAAAAAAATTAAAATTACAGATTCTCTTTAAAGAAAGCCATAACTGCTTCTTATGCTGCATCTTCTTATGGGCCATCAAATGTAAGCTCAACTTCGTTGTCTTTCTTTAAGCCGATGTTCAT
>R14__coassemble_644_pt1 | contig 22247 bp, 22 predicted proteins | sample R14__metabat2_low_PE_022 | metagenome-assembled genome bin R14 | reverse complement strand
TAATTGTAAACATGATGAAAAAATGCTAAAATGAATAAAACCTTCTGCAGGAAGAACGGGAGAAATTTCCCCATATCGGGCAAATAATGATTTACAGCATTATACATGTAATGATAAAATATTAAATATTTTGAATGATCGGGAATAAAATAGATGAACATAGAAAAAACCAATGTTATGAGATTGCTGGATGCTGCAGGAGTTAACTATGAAAGCAAGTGCTATGCCGATACAGACGCAATAAGCGGCAAAGATGTTGCAGCAGCGCTTGGCGAGGATGAGAATCAGACATTTAAAACGCTTGTAACAGCAGGCAAATCAAAGCAGAACTATGTTTTCGTTATCCCGGTCGCCTCTGAGCTCGACCTTAAAAAAGCCGCCTCTGCTGTTGGCGAGAAGAGCATTGAGATGATAAAGTCCAAAGAGCTTCTCCCGCTTACGGGCTATATACACGGCGGATGCTCACCTATAGGAATGAAAAAGCAGTTTGTGACTGTAATTGATGAAACGGCGATACTTTTTGATGAAATTATGTTCAGCGCAGGGAAAATAGGATATCAGGTAAAAGTAAGAGTTGACGACCTTGAAAAAATGTTTCCATATACGCTGGTTGATGTATGCAAGTGATGTTCGGAAATAAGGCTAAAAAAAGATTTATAGAGAATTCAGATCTTGAAGAGCAGATGCACCATGTGCTTGACTATTCAGGGCATATAAACGGGCAGGGGAGATTTCCCGTGCACCATATGCATTTCGGCAATGTGGGGGCAGGCTTTGCTTCCTGCGAGATTATAGCGGTATATAATGTTATTAAAGACCTTGGAGGGCATGTGCCCCTATCGGAGCTTATATACTATGCAGAGAGCTCGGGATATATGCTTGCAGGCGGATTCTTCGGGACAAAAATATATAAGATCGGCAATATACTTGAGCATTTTGATATAAAATATAATAAGCTCAGTCCGCGAGTATTTCTTAAAGAGGCTGCAGATAATAGTTTTGACGATGAGACTATTTTTATAGCCACCATGAAAAACCGACGCGAGATGCCGATAAGCGCTCTTCATACATTCGAGCTCATAAGGCGGCGCGGAAAATGGTATGTATATAATAGATTCAACAACAGCGAGAGCGCCGGAATATATGATGAGCTTTCTGCAATATTAAAAAACGGCAGCTATACAGGCGCCTGGCTTACGATATACGAAATCATAAAATAAGGGGAAAAGTGAATGACCGGCAGTAAAGAAAAAAAGAATATCCTTGAAAATAAGCTGTATCTCTATCTTACGGAGTTTTTCTCAGGTGTTTCGGTAATGGCAGTTGAGCTTGGAGCAAGCCGCCTTCTGGCACCGTATTTCAGCTCATCGCAGATAGTATGGACGATAATAATCGGCACCATCATGATTGCCATGGCTTTAGGCAATCTCTATGGCGGCCGCTCGGCAGACAAAAACCCTGATCCGTCTGTTCTCTATAAGCGCATAATTATAGCGGCATTGTGGATAGCTGCAATACCGTTTCTCGGCAAGTATGTTATCCTTGGCATTTCAGCCCTGCTTATAATGACCATAAGCACTAATCTTCTTATAATAGCGGCTTTCATTTCATGCATGATAATATTTGTATTCCCGCTTTTCCTGCTTGGCACTGTGGGGCCGTCACTTGTTAAATATACGGTAGACAGTCTTGATGACAGCGGCAGCATTGTGGGGCGGCTTAATGCCTGCAACACAATCGGCAGCATTATAGGCACATTCCTGCCGACTTTCGTGACTATCCCGGCGGTCGGGACGTCGCTCACGTTTATAATCTTTTCAGGAATACTTGCCCTTATAGGCATGATATATTTTATAAGCGAAAAGAAGGCAGTTAAGTTCTGTATAATAAGCGTGATACTCTTTATTGTCTTCTCTTTTTTCGGGCATAACTCCTCCTTTGCCTTCTGGGAGGATGACTTAACTTATGAAGGCGAGTCGGTATATAATTACCTGCAGGTAAAAGACAGCGATGATATGACCATCCTTTCAACAAATGTGCTTTTTGGAGTGCAGTCTGTGAAGATGAAAGAGGACGGACTCACAGGGCTATATTATGACTATGACCTTGCAGCACCGTATATGGCATCATATATGGCAAATGAAGATTCAGCTCCCGAGGTGCTTATTCTTGGAAACTGTGCCGGCACATTTGCAAGCCAGTGCATAAAGTATTTCCCGGATGCCTATGTTGAGGGTGTTGAAATAGACGGCAAAATTACAAAGCTTGCCAGAGAATATTTTGCCATGCCCGATTCAGTTGTCGTAACCGAATACGACGGGCGTGCATATCTGCAGACGATAGATAGAAAATATGATGTTATCCAGGTGGATGCATATCAGGATATAACTATTCCTTTCCAGATGTCGTCGGTTGAATTTTTCACTCTTGTGCGCGACCATCTTAAAGAAAACGGCGTTATGGTTGTGAATATGAACATGCATTCAGACGGCGAGGGCAGCATAAATGAATATCTGTGCGATACTATCTCGTCGGTATTTCCGAATGTCTATACGGTTGATGTGAGCGGGTCTACAAATAAAGAGCTTTTTGCAGCCGTTAATTATGACATCGCAGATGTTCTTCAGCAGACAGCTTCACAGATGGATGATGCAGATGTTAAAAACCTTATGCTGAATATAGCAGGCAAGATGGTGCCGTATGAAAGTAAGGGACACATATTAACTGACGATAAGGCCCCGGTGGAGCTGCTTGGCATGAGCATGATAGATGAGCTTATTCAGGATGAGCTTGCATATTATAAAAGCTATTACGGCAATATGAGTTTGCGCGAAATAATTGATTCACTGTAGCGGAGGAATTATGGAAAATCTTGAGCTTTTAAAAGAACTTACACAGGCATGGGGCGTATCAGGCCGCGAGAGCGCTGTGCGCTCTATCATCCGCAGGGAGATAGAATGCTATGCCGATGAGATAATTGAAGATGCAATAGGCAATCTTATTGCGGTAAAGAAAGGCACCGGCGGCAAAAAGATAATGATATCTGCCCATATGGATGAAATAGGTCTGCAGGTTAAAAAAATCCTGCCTGACGGGCGGCTGAAGGTATGCCATGTGGGCTGGGTGTGGACAGCCTCACTATATAATAGCCGCGTTATATTCCGCAACGGGACCATAGGCGTTGTCGGCTGCGACGGCAATATTGAAGAGGCTAAAAACGATACCGGCAAGCTATATATAGATATCGGCTGCACCTCTAAGGAAGAGGCTGAAAAGTATGTTAAGCTCGGCGACTACTGCGGATTCTATGGCCCTTATATGGAGATGAGCAACAATCGCATCTGCTCAAAGAGCCTTGATGACCGCGCAGGCTGCTGGCTTCTTATCGAGGCGCTGAAAAAGAATATCGATCCCTGCCCTAATGATATTTATTATGTATTCTCAGTTCAGGAAGAGGTCGGCTGCCGCGGCGCTGTGGCAGCAAGCGCAAGAATTAAGCCGGATATTGGAATATCGGTTGATGTAACGCCTGATCATTTTTATCCGAGCGACCTCGAGGGCTGCAATGCAGTTGGAGAGGGAGTTGGAGTGTCAATAGGCAATCCGAGTGCAATGCTTGATGAGTACCTTGTGGATAAAATGATATCGGTATGCGAAGCAAACAACATCCACTACCAGCGCGACATTATGGACCGCGGCGGCACTGATGCAAGCTCAATAAATCTTTCAAATATGGGTGTGAGAGTGTGCGGCATATCTATAGTAGACCGTTTCCCGCACAGCCAGAGCTCAATCATCAGCCGTGATGACCTTGCTTCAGCACTTGAGCTTATAACGCTTTACACATCTGAAAATTTTGTATTCTGACCTGAACCGGGGGCTGCAGATATTATGAAAAGCTACATTACCGCAAAAGAAAAGCTGGGCTATGCACTCACTAACTTCAGCGCAGGCTGCTGGAGCTCGTTCGTGGCCACTTTTCTTCTCTATTTTTATACTAACGTTGCAGGCATACGCCCTGCGGTTGCCAGCACTATAATCTCGCTTGCAGTTATCTGGGACGCTGTAAACGATCCGCTCTTCGCCTTTATGGCAGATAACCATACCTTTAAAAACGGGGAGCGTATGCGCCCGCTGCTGCTTTATGCATCGGTGCCGCTGGCAGTGTGCCTTGTGCTGATGTTCACAATTTTCGGTACAGGCAAGGTTACTATTGCTGCAGCCTTTATAACATATTTCCTTTTCCGCATACCAAGCACCATCCACTCTCTGCCGATGTATGCCATGCGCCAGCTGGCATCCCCGCTTGATGAAGACCGCGTAGCTCTTGGCGCCTGGGCAACAGGCGGCGGGTCGTTCGGTATGGCGGCAGCGGCAGTTGCATTCTGGCCTCTCATCCGCGCAGTTGCAGGTGTGGACGCTGAAGGACGCATGATAAACCCGCAGAAGGGCTTTATTGTGGGGGCGGTACTCGTTGGTGTGATGATAATTATATTCAGCATATATAACTATGCAACCACTAAAGAGCGCGTTCATCCGGCTGAAGAGAAAAAGGTACCTTTTATATTGGCATGCAGACTTATATTGAAAAACCGCAATTTCAATATTAACCTCGCACTCACATTCTTTTACGGAATGTTCTCTACTCTCGTTTCAACATATGCTCTTTACTACTGCAGCTATGTGCTTAATGCACCTGCCCTTGCAACACCTGTTTCGGCAATGTATATTCTTGGCATAGTTGTTGCAATTCCGTTTGTAAGCCGCCTTTTCGCAAAGCTTGGCCGCAAGAAGCTGTTTGCTCTTTCAGCCTGCGTCCTGGCTTTCGGCAGCGCAGTGGTGCTTATATTCGCAAGGGTTATCGCTGCACCGTTTATTTTCTGCTTCTGCATAGGCGTGGGCACGGAGTTTGCAAGCGTACTTATAGCTATAAATAAAGCGGATATAACCGACATAATAGAACATGACGATGCCTATCGCCTCGACGGTATGGTCACAAATGTTACCAACTTTATTCAGAAGTGTGCAAGTGCAGTGCTCACATTCATCTTAGGCCTCGTACTCGAATTTTCAAAATTCGACGGCAATCTTGATGTTCAGCCTGCATCAGCAGTTACTGCAATAATTCTCATAATGGGCATAGGGAGCCTTGCTGCTTCATTAGGACTCTGGTTTGGCTCTTCGCGTATGCGCATAGAGGAAGATCTAAAGCTTATAAATAAAACACCCGCGGGCGGGGAAGGAGATGCATCATGCTAAACTCTGCAAAATACATTGCCACAAATGAACAGAAAAAGACGATAGAATCTATAAAGGCAATCGTGCCGGATAAATTCTACTCTATAGACTATACTGCCGACTATAAGCTTGATGCTTTCATTGCCAGCGGTGCCGACTCGCTTGAGAGCTTCGGCAAATATGCAGGCATGCACCTTTTAGACCCTGTGAAGCTGGCTGCAGGCATTGCTAAAGGCAAGCTTCTTAAAAGCTTCGGCTCGGGCTGCAGCGTGTTCACGGGCTTTAATGAAAAAGGTCAGCCGCTTTTCTGCCGCGGATATGATTACCCGCACACTCCTGTAACACTTCTTGTGCGCACAACCCCAAAACAGGGATACAAGTCTCTCGGCTTTGCAGACCTTGGCTTTATGGAATATAACGCGGGCTCTTTTGAAGACGGCAAGACCGACCTTTCAAATCTTATGCTCGCACCATATATAACCGTTGACGGTATGAACGAAAAAGGCTTTGCAGTAGCAGCGCTGGCTCTTATGCACAAGGGCGTACGCCAGAATACCGGCAAGCAGAAAATAAGCACAACTGTTGCAATCCGCATGATGCTCGACCGCGCAGCAACTGTAAATGAGGCGATTGAGCTTTTAAAGCAGTATGATGTGTGCACTCCGCTGCCTGATTCCGACTTCCAGTTTTTAATGATGGATAAAAACGGCACAAGCAAGCTTGTATATTATATAAACTCAGAGCTCCGCGAGCTGGACTGCCGCTATGCCACAAACTATTATCTTGATCCTTTCTTCGGCGAAAATTATGAGGAGCCGCGCTTCCTTATGCTAAAGAACTTCATTATCGAGCATAAAGCCTGCTTTGAAGTTGATGATGCACTGGCAATGCTAAGATGTGTTGCTGCAAACGGCAAGAGCGCCAGCAAGAGCGTAACAGTCTGGGATGCTATTATGAACCTTGAAACAGGCTGCATAGACATTATCCACGAGCGCGACTGGGAGCATAAATACAGCTATAAAGTCTAAGGAGAAGCATATGGAATTATCATGGCCTTATGCAAATGAGCTCGGGCAGCAGGAGAGAGCTGAATGCGATGTTCTTGTTCTGGGCGGCGGCATTGCAGGCTGCTATGCAGCTATAGCGGCTGCACGGGCAGGCAAAAGCGTTATTTTGCTCGAAAAGGGAGCCGTAGAGCGAAGCGGCTCGGCCGGCAGCGGTGTTGACCACTGGGAATCTGCCTGCACAAACCCGTGCTCAGGCGTTACTGCCGAGGAGATAGCCAATGCCTATATCAACGAGCAGGACGGCTATTCAAACGGAATAGCGCATTATATCGAATGCTTTGAGGGCTGGCACCGCCTAAAAGACATGGAGAGCTTTGGCGGCAAGATCCGCGATACCGAAGGTGAGTTTGCAGGCGCCGACTTCCGCGATGAAAAAACGGGGCTGATGTTTGCCTACGACTATAAAAATAAATTCACTATCCGCATCTGGGGCACAACCTTTAAGCCTGCTCTTGCCAAAGAGCTGCGCCGCCTGGGTGTTAAAGTATATGACCGCACAGAGGCAACGGCACTTCTTACCTGCACTGAAAACGGCGTAAAGCGCGGCTGCGGCGCTGTGGGCATGAATGTGCACACAGGCAAAATAGTTGTGGTTTCTTCTAAATCAACGGTTCTTGCAATGTCGCGCCCGGCAAGAGTGTGGCTGTTTGATTCAGACACACCGGGGCTTTGCGAGTTTCGTCCGTTTCAGTCTATAGGCAGCGGGCATGCAATGGGTTGGAGAGCGGGCATTGAATTTACAATGATGGAAAAGTCCGTCAAGGCTGAATTTTCAGCCGCAGGGCGCAGCTTCCCGCCGTATTCAGCCGGCAATAACCATAATACCTGGTATGCTGCAACTATGGTGGATGCCCGCGGTGTTGAAATTCCCTATGTAGACCGCGACGGCAATATTTTAACCGACGTAAAGCAGCGCTATTATCCCGCCCCGGGACAGAAGTTCTTCCTTAAAGGCGGCGTTATAGATGACCCTAAGTATGAATATCGCGGACCTGAAACAATGCCCTTTGATGAGCTTATGCGCCGCGGCTATAAGCTGCCGTTTTATGCAGACCTAAGCCGCATGCCTGATGATGAGCGCAGAGTTATATGGGGGATGATGGTTGGCGAAGAGGGAAAAACAAGAGTACCTGTTCTTCAGGAGTTCACATCCCGCGGCTTTGATCCTGCAAAGCATCGCCTGCAGAGCTATGGCACCGGCTGGCAGAGTGCAAACTTCCTGCCGCAGGAGCGCCAGCTTTTTGGCGCACCGGGAGGAATTTTCCACGATTGGGATCTTCAGACCAATATCCAAGGCATCTATGCCTGCGGTGACCAGCTCTATGCATCTGACTGCTGCGGTTTTGCGGCTGCAACGGGCTATTATGCAGGGCGCAAGGCGGCTGCAAGCAGTGAAAATGCAGAGATGGCTGCACCTGATGAAGAATATATCGCCTCTGAAATAAAACGCCTTTATGCTCCTCTTTATGTAAAAGACGGTATGGACTGGCGTGAGCTCAATAAGGCTATAAGCAAGGCAATGCAGAACTACTGCGGCGGTATTAAAAACGACATGCTCCTTCAGCAGGGACTTGACCTGCTTGAAAGCTACGAGCGAGACTATGTCCCAATGCTTTCATGCAGCAACCCGCATGAGCTTATGCGTATTCACGAGGTGCTGGATATTCTTGAGGTATGCAAGCTTATTCTGCACTCCTGCATGGCAAGAAAGTCCTCATCGGTGCCGCTGTGCTTTGAGCGCAGTGACTACCCTGAAAATGATCCACCCGAGAATGACTGCTTCATAGTTATCCACAATGATAACGGCAATATCTCCACGCGCAAGGTTGCTAAAGACTATTACGGCGATGTGAAAACGGGCTATGAAGCACACAATGCGGATTATCTTAAGGAGGTGCCCAAATATGCAGAAGGCTGAATTTTCGCTGCATGAATATACCTGCAGTGTGACACCGCTTAAGTTTGATGAGACAAAGTGCATCGGCTGCAATCGCTGCGCACAGGTCTGTCAGGTGGATATAATAATCCCGTCACCGGAGCGCGGCAAGCATCCGCTTGTCCCATATCCCGGAGAGTGCTATTATTGCGGCTCATGCGTTATGAGCTGCCCGGTACCCGGAGCTTTAACTCTCCGCCATCCGCTTATGAACCGCACAAAATTTGTCCCGGTCATACCGGAACCCGATAATGAATAAAAATTACGAGCAGGCTTTTCGGCCTGCTCGCTTATTTGTTTTATTAAATTTATCAGCTTGATATAAATGCCTCGTTTGTGGCGTTATTCATAATGGCATATCCGTTGAATACAGAGCTGCTGCTGTAGATATGCGACCATATTGCAAAATCGCTTGGGAGAGAGGAGAGAGATATGCCCGGCAGAATTATGGTGAATGATGTGCCGCCGGTTAAGCCATAGGGCTCTGATGGAACATACCAGCAGCTGTCTGCCTCTGAGAAATACGGGCTGCCGAGGGTGTAGTTAAGCGATGTGAGCTCAACTGAGTATCTGTAGCCGTCTATCTTCTGAGGATTGCTGAACTGCCCTGAGAATTCGCAGATATATGTCTGCCCATGAGTCGGGTCATCATCATAAGTGTTGGTACCGTCAAAGTCTGTGTAGGTGCCGGTGAAGGTACCATCGTTATAAACATTCAGCACTGTGCGCCATCCGCCGGCTCCACTTGAAAATTCATAGTAGTGCGGAATCTGAGTGAAGAACTCAGAAACATTAAGAACTGCTGCATCTGATATAAGAGTGGAGCCGCTTGCGGTGGTGAATACTGCACGGGCCTTCCAACCGTTAAGAGTGGCAGGCACATTAACGAGCTTAAGAGTATCAGTGCCGATTCCCTGAACTGTAACACGAGGATAGTTTACTGCGATGTCGTTATTGCTTAATACGGTGTTCCCGTCAGGGCTGATGAGCTGCCATGTGATGGAAGTATAAGAACTTGCCCTGGCAATGAATATTGCGGTGGCGCCTTCAGTTACTGTTTCAGCAGTCGGGTTTTTGGTTATGGTCGGAATAAGCTGCGTTGTTGGAGTAGGGGTTGAGTAGGTATAGGCTGTTGGAATAGGAGTTACAGTTGCGGCCGGGGTCGGGATGGACGTGGCGGTAGGAATAGGTGAGGCAACGGTTGCAGGGGCAACTGTTGCTGAGGCAGGGGTTATCTCGGGGTCGATTGTATACTGCGGTGTGATAGTCGGCGCAATATCATCTGCGCCCGTGTGTGAGCTGCGCCCGCCGCATGCGGCAAGAAGCAGACAGAGAATAAACAGCAGTGCTGCACATATAATTTTTTTCATCTTGTTCTCCTGAATGAATATTTTCATTTCGCAATTATTATAGTTTAAACAGCAATGAAAATCAACGATTTATGTAAACTAAATATTGAACAATGAGTTAACTTGCTGTTTGCGGGAAAGAAAAAATGAATGATTATACTGAAAATCAGAATATGAAATTAAAACGTGAATATTCGTCTGGTCTTAATAAAGAAGCAGTAGCGAAATGTCAAGTAAAATTTATTTTTACTTGACATTTCGCCGGACAGTAATATAATTGCTTTGAAAGAAGGTGAGCTTTGTGGAAAGCTTTGCATGTAAAATTGAACATAAGCTGGAAGAAATTCCCGAAAATATCATTCTTGAAGCAGGTGGTATGCATGCGGGCCTTTTCCCAGAGATACCGGAGACCGCTTATTATAAAACATTAGAGAGATTAAGCAGACAGGGCGACTTAGTTCATCTTGCAAAAGGAATTTACTATCGGCCTCTAAAAACCAGATTCGGAATAATTCCTATCAGCGAAAATGAGATCCTTCGTCATTATATAGCAGATGGCAAGGGTATTGTTGTTGGATACAAGCTATTTAACCGCGAGAGAATCACAGCTCAGGTTGGTAAACGAGCAGAGGTTCTTTCCAATGCATTATCTGAAGATAAGAAAACTGTTGGCAATGTATTGGTCTTGAGCTGCGATTTAGACCTTAATGAACATACGATTCCTGTAATTGAAACTCTTGAAATCCTGCAGAACTATTCTAAAATTGAAGATGCTGATGGAGCAGCGCTTGCTGCATTCATGAAAAAAATTGTCGGTATTTACTCTGACAATGCTGCAGTGTATGTACTTAAAAATAGAAAGTATAAAAAGTCAACGATAGCCTTTTTTAAGAGTTTCCTTGATTATTTTAATATAGAAAATTCACTTGGCAGTTTTCTTTCAAATCTTTCTACTTATGCTATACCGGAGGCGAGGCAGTTTTATGAATCTGCATGAACATCAAGAAGAATTTGCGCAGTTGATTTCATTAACTGCGGCTTATATAGGCATTCCTGCAGCTGCAGTAAAACGGGATTATTATATTGTAATGATGATGCAAAACCTTCAGAACAGTGACTTTGCAGATAAATGCGTGTTTAAAGGCGGAACCTCACTCAGCAAGTGTTATCCCGGTTCAATAAATCGTTTTTCGGAGGATATAGACCTTACATTTATTCCGGTAAGCGATATGAGCAATAAACAGTGCAGCAGAACTCTTAAGAAAGTCGAAGAATCGATTACTGACGGCTTTAATATTGAAAAAATAGAAAGCGAACGCAACGATAGAAATAAAAGCGCATATATTCTGCCTAAGGACGATTTACAGGGAGATACAAGAGTAAAGCTTGAGATAGGCTCAAGTATAAGACCTGACCCATATTCTGTTAGAGAAATGAAGACATATATTCAGGAATATCTTGAAGCAAATGATATGCAGGATGTTATAAATGAATTTGACCTTAAGCCTGTATCCGTATATACTTTGGATATTACAAGAACGTTTCTTGATAAAGTAATGGCAGTTAAAAGACATGCCTGCTGCGGAACGTTAGTTAATAAAGTTCGCCACATTTATGATGTTGCAGCTCTTTATAAGAGAGCAGATATACAGGAATTTCTCAGTGATACTGCCAGACTGAAGCCTCTTCTTGAACTTACTAAGGCAACTGACGGATTTTATCTTCAGAAAAGAAATATAGCGGCAGGCTATGACCCGACCGGACCATATGCTTTTGATAACTGGCGCGATAAGTTAGATAAAGACATAAAAAGACGCTACGAAACACTGCATGAGGATCTGCTTTATACTTCTGAAAAGCAAAGCTTTAGCATTGCATTGGATACCTTTGAAAAAATCAGCAATATTTTTGCGGCCATAGACGAGTAATCGCTGATACATATCTACATCCAAAGAGCCCTTAGGGGCTCTTTTTCGGCTGATGTCACCCTTGCGAAATCAGGGTTTCATGCCTCATCCGGTTCACCAAAGAGAATGGTCATGTAGTCTCTTTTTGCCATTATGATTCTGATTACTTCAATATATTTTTCGTTTACACGATAGAAAGCTTTGTATTTTTTAAAAGTGACAGAATAAAACCCGGTGAAAAGCCCCCTGTAAATGAGAGGTATTCCTGAATGAGGAAATTGTTTTTTCTCAGCAATGGTATCTGCAAACTCATTTACATATTTGTCTGCTATATCCGCGTTTTTAGATGCCTCATAAACACCATCCCAAACGGCATCCATATCTCGCATAGCCTCGGGCGTATAACGTAATAAATATGTCATTTTGCTTCATTCCTTCTGCTTTGAAAATGATCACGGAAATCATCTTCTGATATCCAGCCCTCATCCTCAGCAGAACGAATACCTGCATTAAGTTCACACATCAGTTGAATCATTGCTTCCGCTTTCTCAAAGTTCTCTTCGTCTTTTATGTCGCGGATGCAATATGCACCATGACCGTTTCTTGTTAAATACACAGGGGAACCAACGCTGACTTTATCAAGTACATTCCCATAATTTCTCAAATCCGATACCGGAGCGATTGTTGGCATAGTGTTCTTCCTTTCGATTAATTAGTAGAAACAGTATAGCATGCCGGCTGATGCGTTTCAAGGTTGTTTCGATTAATTCGTAGAAATTCATGCTGCCTCAGGATATAAATTTACACACAAAAATCATTTAGTTTCAGTACTATCACAGCGTGATTTTTTAGAAAAATGTGATTGTACTCACATAATTAATTAAAGCACTCTCGCACTTTACCCTCTGTTCCGGTTACGCAGCCTTTACAGCCAATGGGGTAGACCTCGAAGAGGTCATTTCCTAAAACTCCTCTATATTTCTTTCATTTTTTCAACATTTCTAAGAGGACTTTTGGTATTTGAGGTCATCGAGGTCTACCCCTGCTGAATTTCAGCGCAGGCGAATCGCAACGCACATTAAAAAGATAAAAGTTTAAGATAAATGGAGAAAAACTTGAATTATACCAAAGATTCTCCAAATATAGGCAACCGAGGAGACAGACCACACTTATTGCGGAACTTTTGTTTTAATAAGATTTTCTTGATTTATTAATATTCACCATTTATAATTAACTTGAAAAAGATAAGGAGGTGCGCCATGTTAATGACAGGTACTTATAACGGCAGTGTAATTGAAACTCCATTTCATTTGCAGAGCAACCAGCGGGTTATAATTATTCCGATAAACAATGAGCCCGAGACAAGCTATCAGAAGCAGCAGGTTATAAACAGCCTGTATGGCTGCGCATCTGATCCGGGAGTTACGATTGACCAACTCCGGGATGAAAGGCTTTCTGTATGAAGCTGTTGCTTGACACCAACGTAATTCTTGATTTTTTACTCAATCGTAAACCATTTGGTGCTGATGCAAAGGCCATTCTGGATATGGCAGCAAGCTATGATAACATTGAGTATGTATCATCATCCGCAATAACGGATATATTTTATATGCTCCGGAAGGACCTGAAGGACTCATATCTTACACAGGATAAGATAGCCGATTTGATTTCCGTTATTCATGTTCTTAAGGTTACCGATGAGGAGATTGCAACAGCCCTCGCTCTGAGATGGAAAGACTTTGAAGACGCAGTTCAATATTCAGTCGCTCTTACGAATAATGTTGATTATATAATCTCAAGAAACGCAAGGGATTTTGAACTTAGGGACATACCGGTATACACTCCCGGAGAGTTTATTGAATATATTAAAGCTAAATAAACTAAGAAAGCCCGACTGGTGCGAATTCTGCGCTACCCCTGCTGAATTTCATTCGAGGAAATCAGCGCTTCCTCAATAATAAACACCCGACGTGAGCCGGACGCTTGGGCGCATGATGGGCAGCAGAATAAAGGGAGCAGGAAGCAGGGAGCAGGGAGCAGGAAGCAGGGAGTGGTTTAATGGACAATGGATAATTTATCCAACGCGCAGCTATCAACAAAGCCCTACTTTGATATTTCACATCCTCATATGGACTGTGACAATTAAGATAAAACATAGATAAAGCAATAACTGCCGCTCTGCAACAGCGACAGTTATCATTTTTGATTTAGCTTCCCGGACAGAAACGTTTATCACGGTGCCATTTAGAACTCCCTCGGGAGTTCTTTTGCGTTGTATTATAATTTACTGCTTATTGGTAATGCCGACGGATTTGTAGGTGAGTCTTAGGAAGTTTGCATTAAGTATAAGCGAGATGACTTCAGCAATGAGGAATGCAAACCACACAAGCTCAAGGCGGCCTGTGAGCGAGAGAAGATAAGCTGCAGGCAGAAGCACAACAAGCTGTCTGCATACTGATGTTATAAGCGAATATATCGGCTTTCCAAGCGCCTGACAAACAGAGCCCGATACTATGCAGAAGCCCGCCACAGGGAAGTGTATGCCTATTATTCTAAATGCGGTAGTGCCGACAGCGAGCATCTCTTCTGACGGTGAGAAGAGACTAAGCAGAACGCCCGGGACGGTTTCAAAAAGAAGAGTGCCGATGAACATAATGCCGATGGCAGCAAAGATGCTGGATTTTGCTGCATGGCGGAGACGGTCAAGCTTGCCGGCACCATAGTTATATGCAACAATAGGCACAAGAGCGTTGTTCATGCCGAATACCGGCAGGAAAATGAAGCTTTGTATTTTATAATAAGCGCCGAAAACAGCTGTTGCAGCCTCTGTGAAGCTTATTAATATAAGATTGAGTCCAAGGTTCATAACAGAGCCTATTGACTGCATAACTATTGACGGGAAGCCTATTTTATATATCTCTTTTATGGTCTCTTTGTGAGGCCGTATAAGCTTTATGCTCAGGTGAATCTCTTTATTTTCTTTTATGTTGAGAATAAAGCCGATCACAGCGGCTATTATCTGCCCCATAACGGTGGCAACGGCTGCGCCTTTAACCTCAAGCCGTGGTGCGCCTAAAAGCCCAAAAATGAGGATTGGGTCCATAACCATGTTGAATATAGCGCCGGTCATTTGCGGAATCATGGCAAGATCCGTCCTACCGGTGGACTGCAGGAGTCTTTCACCGCAGACCTGCGCAAAAAGGGCAAAAGAGCATGCCATGCAGACAGTTATATATGCTGTGCCGTAGGATATTATCTGTTCGTTTGCAGTCTGCATACGATAGTATGGACCGGCAAGCAAAGTGCCCAGAATTGCAAAAACTATTGCACTGCATATATAGAGGAATATGCCGGTGTTGGCGGCCCTGTCGGCAAGGTCATTGCGCTTTTCACCAAGTGAGCGGGAGAGCAGCGCATTTATACCGACGCCTGTACCTATTGCAAAGGCCATAAGGAGCGTCTGCAGCGGAAAAGCGAGACTAACGGCGTTCATGGCATCCTGGCTGAGCTTTGCAACGAATATGCTGTCAACAACGTTATAAAGCGCCTGGAAAAGCATTGATGCCACCATAGGTGCGCTCATGGTGAATAATAATTTGCCTATGGGCATAACGCCCATTTTGTTTTCTTTAAGTTCTTCCATTATTGAGTCCTGTGATCAAGTATTTTTAAAAAAGTAGAATAGGCAGTTATAGATGGCATTGTCCCAGACTCTGTCTTCATGAACTGCGTTTTTCATTTCAACAAACATTATATTATCTGAATTAATTTTGCTGCAGTAAGCAAGCATATCCTCATAGCCTTCATATGCATCTTCACGGAGGCTATCATTGCTGCCGGCGGCAATATAAAGAAGGTCAATATCACAGCCGTCAAATTCAGCGGCATCTATAGCCGGTACAACATAATCTTTGATAGGTGTATTGCAGCCTGAAACTGCACCTATCCACGAGATAAGGTCTATATTGCGGGAAATAACACTGCGGTATGTTACAAATGCTCCATAGCTTGCACCGATAAGAGCAAAATGCTCTCTGGCTGCCTTGAGCGAATCATAGCTGCCGTCAGCGGCATAAGTGCTGTAATGCTCGGCAAGATATGGGAGAATATCATTTCTCAGCTCCTCGGCAAACTGCTCGGCATCACGATATGGAAGGTCTCCCTGGTCGCGTTCATAATCATTCAGATAATAGGTTGGTGAAACGACTATCAACGGTTCACAATACCTGTAATAGATCATATTGTCAAGTAAAATATTAATTCTTACGGAATAGCACATGTCATCATCAGGGTATGTATAATACTGGTCTCTTGAAAACCAGTAGTTTTCAGTCCCGTCGGAGCCATGGAGAAGTATGAGCACATTATATTTATTTTCTTCGCTGTAGCCATAGGGCAGGTATACCTGCATTTTTTTAGTTTCAGTACGATATGTGCCGTTGCCGTAATCCTTGGTTTCATACTCAACTGTTTCAACAGTGCCGGAATCATTAAGATCAAGCCAGAGTGAATAATCAAGGCAATAGTCTGTAGTTTCGGCTTTTCTGCCGCACAAAGGACAGGTCCCGCTTGAATAATCATGCGGAACCTTTTCATTGCATACGCTGCACCACAGCTCAGTAGGGTCATGAGAGGGGTGAGAGCATTCAATGACCTCTTCGCTCTCTTCAATAGTGACGATATCGGTATCTTCGCTCTTTTCAGAACTTATGGCAGGGAGATTGAAAATATATATCATCAATGCCACAATAACAAAAAGAAGCGAAACAGCAGCGGCTAAAAGAACATTTATTTTCTTTTTAAAGTTATCCTCGTTATTCATTTCCCGACAGGTAATTTTTCAGATATAAAATGGCCTGTCTGTAGCCTTCAAAACCAAGACCTTTATAAGTCTTAATGCAGGCCTTGCCGGCATATGATATCTGCCTGAAGTCTTCGCGGGCATCAACATCGGAGATATGCACCTCAACTGCAGGAATAGCAACGGACTTTAAAGCATCAAGAATAGCTACGCTCGTGTGGGTGTAGGCAGCGGGATTGATAACTATCCCGTCTATTTTGCCGTATGCTTCCTGAATTTTATCCACAATGCATCCCTCGTGATTAGACTGAAAAAGTTCAACATCAACTTCAGCCTCGGAAGCGGCATCTTTTATAAAGGCTTCAAGTGCTGCAAAATTCCGGGAGCCGTATATATCAGGCTCGCGGATACCGAGCATATTTATATTAGGTCCGTTAATAACAAGAAACTTCATTTCATAATCTCCATTATCGCATCAGCGGCTTTTTCTATTGAGCCGTTATTATCTATAGTATAGTCTGCAAAGCGGGTATACATCGGGTCTCTCACGGCGAGCATATCCTTGAGCTTATTTGCCTGAGAGAGCGGGCGACCATCTGTGGGGAGAAGGTCAATATCACGCTCCAGACGGAAAATAACCCCGTTTTGATGCAGCAGAGGATAATTTTCCTCGCGGGTAACAACTCCGCCGCCGGTTGAAATTATTGCACCGCTGAGCTTGCCAAGCTCGCTTATAACTTCGGTTTCATACCTTCTGAAGCCCTCCTCACCCTGTGAAGCAAAGATCTCAGGAATGCTGCAGCCGGATTTTTCGGCTATGAGAGCATCGGCTTCATAAACACATCTGCCGGTTTTTTCGGCAAGTATTTTGGATATGGAGCTCTTGCCTACCCCCGGCATGCCCACAAGGACTATATTCTGCATCCCTGAAGCCAGAGCAGACTCAATACGGTCTATTTCACTGTCCGGGATAGTCCTGCCGGTGAAAAGCTCACTGCTGCGTTTAGCCTGAGCAACGAGCATTTTAAGCCCGCCTGCATATGGAATACCGAGCTCCTCCGCCTGCAGAAGAAGCGCTGTGCGGCGCGGATTATAAACTACGTCAAATACGGCCTTGCACTCCGGGAAGAGAGTTAAATCTGCAGCTTTTTCTCCGTTTTTTGGATACATGCCGACGGGAGTTGTGTTGGCAATTATTTCTGCATCTTTATGAAGATAGAGATTATCATAATTATTCTCACCGCTTCTTGATATTACCAGCACTTCACCGGCACCGAGTTTTTTGAGCACCGCCACTGCCGTGACAGATGCTCCGCCGCTGCCGAAAACAAGAGCCTTTTTGCCTTTAACATCAATCCCAGTGCTGCGCACAAGAGTTTCAAAACCGAAGGCATCGGTGTTGTCGCCATAGATGGTGCCGTCTGCCCGTCGGACGAGAGTATTAACGCTGCCTATTGTCTTTGCCGTATCGGAAAGCTCATCGCAGAAGGGGATAACAGTTTTTTTGTATGGAATAGTTACATTTGCACCGTCGAAATCGTTTCCTTTAACAAAGCTTTCAAGCTCCTCAGGGGTCTTTTCAAAAAGATCATACTCATAATCTGCAAGCATTGCATGGATAGCAGGGGAATAGCTGTGACCGAGCTTGCCGCCGATAAGTCCGCATTTTAACATCATACTACCTCCGAATAGCTGCCAAGAAAGGCATATTCATCCGCCATTTCATCAAGCCCGAGCAGCAGCTGGCGGAAGCTGTCTGAATAAACAGAGGCATCAAGGTCAAAGTAGAACATGAATTCAAAGTTGCGGTCGGGCATTGGTCTCGATTCAAGCTTGTTCATGTTTATGCCAAGACTGTTGAAACAGCTGATTATTCTATAAAGTGAGCCCTGCCTGTGCGGGAGGACCATCATAAGGCTGGTTCTGTCCGCACCGGGGTAAATCTCCATATTCTTTGAAATGCAGATAAAGCGAGTGAAGTTATTGCCCTTGTCCTGCACTGAATATTCAAGGCATTTAAGCCCGTAAAGAGTCATGCATGATTCACTGGAGAGCGCTGCAACGTCAGTTCTGTCTGATTCGGATACCATCTTTGCAGCTACAGCTGTATTGGCCACTTCGGTTATTTTCACATCAGGAAGAGTGGCAAGAAAACGGCTGCACTGGGCTATTGCCTGTCCGTGGGAATAGATTTCTTTTATATCCTTAAGCTCAGTTCCATCTTTAACGAGAAGGCAGTGGTCTATTTTTATTCGCACACTGCGCACAATGCTGAATTTGTGATTTATCATAAGATCGTATACAGCGTTTACCGAACCTGCTGTGCTGTTTTCTACAGGGATAACGCCATATGTGCAAAGTCCCTTTTCAATGGCGGTGAAAACATCCTCAAATGTGCGGCAGTAAAAAATATCCGCCAGGCGGAAGAGCTTATCGCAGGCAATCTGCGAGTAGGCACCCGCAACGCCTTGGCAGGCAACTACTGCGCGCTCGGGGAATACCTTCGGCGTGATCTCAAGTGCTGCATTTACCTTTTCTGCAAGTCTGTTGCCTCTTGGAAGAAGCATATTCTGCCTTGCGCGGCTGAGCTCCATAATGTGAGCATAGAGAGAAACAGCATAGTTGCTGTATTCTTCAGGTACTGAAGAGGCAACTTTTATCAGCTTTTGACGCTCTCTTGCTGCATCATAGACGGGCATATTATTCTCAGCCTTATATTCAGCAACGTTTTCAGATACCTTCATGCGCTCTGTAAAAAGCTGCAGCATCTCGGTATCTATACGGTCAATTTCTTTTCTGCATTCCTGTAGATCCATGGTTTATCTCCTGTATTTAAGCTCATCAAGCAGCGCATCATAAACTGCGATTGCAGCTGCTGCCTCAACAACCGGCACAGCTCTGGGAACTATGCAGGGATCATGCCTGCCGGTGATAACAAGCTCGGCATTTTCACCCGTTTTAAGGTTGACGGTATTCTGCTTTTTGGCAATAGACGGGGTAGGCTTAAAAGCGGCTCTGAAAACTATAGGCATCCCATTACTTATTCCGCCAAGTATACCGCCGCAGTTGTTGGTGGCGGTCTTTACTTTTTCACCGTCTATATAATATTCGTCGTTATTCTCGCTGCCGCGCATTTTTGCACATTCAAATCCTGCACCGAATTCTATACCCTTTACTGCGGGAATGCCGAAAACAATAGATGCAATGCGGTTTTCCATGCCGTCGAACATCGGGTCACCAAGCCCGACGGGAAGGTTATCTATTATGCACTCAACTATTCCGCCAACAGAATCACTGTCAGCGCGCGCCCGGGCAATTAGAGTCTGCATTTTTTCAGCAGCCTCATCAGAGACGGCAGGGAAATCTTTATCTGATACAGGGTTATTAAACTCAGATTCATCTATTATATTGCCGATGGATTTTATTCTGGCTTTTATATTTATACCTTCGGCTTCAAGCAGCTGCAGACAGATGCCGCCTGCAATGCAGAGCGGGGCAGTGAGTCTGCCGGAAAAATGCCCGCCGCCGGAAGGGTCATTGGCATTATTATATTTTATTTTAGCTGTAAAGTCGGCATGTCCCGGTCTTGGGGTATCTGCAAAAGGAGCATAGTCGGAAGAGCGTGTATTGGTATTGCGGATGATTGCTGTGAGAGGCGCCCCGCAAGTGATATTGTCTTTCAGCCCGCAGAGAAATTCAGGTGCGTCAGCTTCTTTTCGCGGAGTCGACCAGGCATTTTTGCCGGGAGCTCTGCGAGATAGAAAAGCATTGAGCTTATCCATGTCTATTTTAAAGCCTGCCGGCAAACCTTCCATTGTAACGCCTATTGCCTCGCTGTGAGACTGACCGAAAATAGTGAGTTTAATATTTTTACCATAGGAACTGCTCATTTACTGCTCCTTTTCGCAACAAAATTTTAGAGAATTAAAATCTTCACAGAATTTGGGATAGGACTTAGCTGTGCACTCGCAGCCGTTTACAATAATATCGCCTGAGCATATTGAAGAAGCTACCGCTGCAGACATTGCAAGGCGATGGTCGCCAAACGACGAGACTTCGGCACCATGCAGAGCTTTTCCTCCTCTTATTATAAGCCCGTCGGGAAGTTCGTCAACATCAGCGCCGAAGGATTTGAGCAGGGAAGCTGTTGTGGAGAGTCTATCTGATTCCTTAAGGCGCAGGCGAGATGCATTTATAACCTTTGTTTCGCCATCTGCTGCTGCGGCAACAACGCTCAGAACCGGGATAAGATCAGGGATGGGTGAGGCATCTATAGTAATTCCATGCAGCGTCCCGCCGCAGACCTTTATTCCACCATCGCATGAGCTGACCTCAGCACCAAATTCACTTAGGATAGATGTGATGGCACTATCGCCCTGAGAGGAGCCGGACTTTAGCCCTTCAACGATGATGCCGTTAGGAGAGAGAGCACCAAGACTCAGGAAAAATGCTGCATTGGAATAATCTCCTTCAGCCTCGCACTGAGAGGGGAGCGCATAGCGCTCATCACCGGGAATGGTGAATATATTATTATCTATGCCCGGGGTTACCTTGCAAACATTCAGCACATCAAGAGTCATGCGGATATATGCCTGAGATTCTATTTTGCCTGTTACTTCAATCAGACTTTTGCCATGGGCAAGCGGGAGCGCCATAAGAAGCCCCGAAATAAACTGCGAGGACACATTGCCGGGCAGAGAGTAGCTGCCGGGCAAAAGAGTACCTGATACATAAAGAAGGTCATCCTCTTTTTTTATTGTCATCCCGTGCGCCGTAAGTTCAGTATCAAACGGGGCGAGCGGGCGCTGCGGAAGGCGGCCTTTCATATGAAAAACAGCATCAGCACCGAGAACTCCGCATACGGGAATCATAAAGCGCAGCGTACTGCCGCTCTCACCGCATTCAAGATGATGCAGACCGGCGGGACATTTATCTATCGGAACGACATGGAGAGTGGTCTCATTTTTTTCGGTTATATCAGCGCCCAGTGCATTAAGGCAGCGCATAGTTGCTGATATATCATCAGACATGCCGAGATATTTTATATCTGTCTCGTTTTTCCCTAGTGCTGCGCAGATAAGAAGTCTGTGCATCTGCGATTTTGATGAAGGGATGTGAACTTTACCGGTACGAGGACCGGAAGGGAAGGTTACTGTCATAATTTATTCTCCAAGACCAAGAGATATCCACTCGGATAATGCTTCTACAGGTACGCTGTAAATAATGCTGCTGCCGATGGCAGTGGGCACTATAAGGTCGCAGGTACGGCCCTTTATCTTTTTATCTGAAAGGGTTACTGAGAGGATATCATCAGCTGAAAATGAAGTTGAAGTCGGCAGAGCATAAAAATCAAGGATATCCAGCAGATCTTTTAGCACTGAAGCGTCGCATAAGCCCTTGTGCACGGCAGCACGTGTGATGAGCACCATGCCTATTGCAACTGCATAGCCGTGCGAGATGCTGAAATTACTCAGCGCTTCAACGGCATGACCGAATGTGTGCCCCATATTAAGAAGCGCCCTGCGACCGGTGTCGAATTCATCTTCGTTTACTATATCGCGCTTCATTTCAACGCAGGTAGTTATAACAGACTCGGTATTATCTCTCACATGAGTCTTGCGCAGCGCCTCAAAAAAGCTGCGGTTGCCGAGAAGTCCATATTTAATAACCTCTGCGCAGCCTGCACGGTATATATCTTCAGGGAGAGTGCTGAGAGCATCTGTATCGCAGATAACAGCAGACGGCTGGTGAAATGCACCGACAAGGTTTTTGCCTTGCGGCATATCAACGGCGGTCTTCCCGCCGACTGATGAGTCAACTGCCGCAAGAAGAGTGGTTGGCATCTGGATATAATTTATGCCGCGTCTGTAGCATGCTGCAGAAAAGCCCGTAAGGTCACCTGTAACTCCGCCGCCAAGAGCAAGTGCTGCATCAGAGCGGGTGAGATGG
>R14__coassemble_626_pt1 | contig 22764 bp, 21 predicted proteins | sample R14__metabat2_low_PE_022 | metagenome-assembled genome bin R14 | reverse complement strand
ATGTCAGGAACATCCCCTGCTTCAAGACTGAACTGAGCATAGCCGCTGCCGTTTTTACCTGCATAGCTGATAATTTCAAAGTTGATATCCGGGTAAACATCGTGGACAGCACTTATAAATTCTTCCGTAACAATATTATTAAAAGATGTGATTGTGAGAGGCTCGTGTGTGCCTTCATCAGCTGCTGCATTAGTTGATACTGCGCTTACGTCTTTGCTTGTATCTGCAGCATCATTATCTGATGCGCTTCCGCATGCGCAGCACAGCATTAAAATCATCGCAGCGATGACAAGCAGACTCATCACTTTTCCAAATTGTTTTTTCATAGTCACCTTCATCTTTCCCGGCTCTCAAAATATTTTTTAATTTCTTCTATTTTGAGCGGTTTCATTAGGAACCCGCTCATACCGGCATTTTCAGCCGCCTCTCCTGCTTCCTGAGCAGTATTTGCAGTAAGTGCAAGTATAGGTATAGTCTTTGAGTCTTCCCTGTTCATGTCTCTTATAAGCTTTGATGCCGCAGCACCGTCCATTACCGGCATCTGCATATCCATAAGTATTAATGAATATTCTCCCGGAGCTGAAGCTTTGAATGCCTCCACAGCAGCTTTACCGTCTGAAACCATGCAGACCTTCATTCCCGCTTCCTCGAGAGTATCAAGCATGATTTCAGCGTTAAGTTCATTGTCTTCAGCCACAAGCACATTCATGCCATCAATAGAAACCTCAGCTTTACTGCCCGAAAGGGAAATATAGTGCAGCAGTTCTTTATAAAGTGCAATGGAATTTATAGGCTTTGAAACGTGAGCATTCATGCCGGCGTCCTTAGCCTTTCGGATATCCTCCTCATAGGCATTAGCCGAAAGCGCAATTATCGGGATAACGGATGCATCATCACGGCTTAGTTTACGAATAGCTGCAGCAGCATCATAGCCGTTCATTTCAGGCATCATAATATCCATGAGAATCGCTGAAAATTCATTCGGTGATGATTCTTCAAAAATTCTTACCGCCTCACTGCCGTTGACTGCGCACCGTACCTCAAGTCCAACATCCTCAAGAAGCTCGGCAGCAATCTCTGCATTCAGCTCATTATCCTCCGCCATAAGTACTTTGAGACCTTTTAAGGCACTGTAATCATCGCTGCATACTGCCGTTTCTTCAGGCAATGCACATATCTGCATAGGGATCTTAACAAGGAATTTTGTTCCCTTATTGAGTTTGCTGTCCACCTGAATGCTGCCGTCCATAAGGTCAACAAAGCTCTTTGTTATAGCCATTCCAAGCCCTGTACCCTTATAGGTTGTACGAGAGCCTCCTGCCTCCTGAGAGAATGCCTCGAAAAGTTTTGGAAGATACTCTTCTGACATGCCTATTCCGGTATCGCTAAGTTCAAAGACGAATATACTTTTTTCATTTTCTTTGTCTTCTTCCCAGGCGCGGAAGCTGATACTGCCGCCGTCAGGGGTAAACTTTACGGAATTTCCCAGAATATTGATGAATATCTGTCTCAGATGCAGTTCATCTCCAACTACTGCCGGTGCTGTTATACGGTCAAAATCTCTGATAAGGGTAATATCACGATTTACAAGCTGCCCTGAAATAATAGAGGCACAGTTATTAAGGCACTCCCGCAAGCTGAAAACCTCGCTGTTTATAGTTGTCTTGCCGGATTCAATTCTGCTCATATCCAGAACATCGTTGATAAGACTTAAAAGGTGCTGCGAGGAACCGTCAATCTTTTTAAGGCAATCTTTAAGTTTATCCACATTGCCTATATTTTTCTCGGCAATACCTGTCATTCCCATAATGGCGTTGATAGGCGTGCGGATATCATGAGACATATGCGAGAGGAACTCCGTTTTTGCGCGGTTGGCCGCATCGGCTTTATCAGCCGCCTCCTGAAGGAGCTTATTCGACTCCTCCTGCTGCGCAAGAAGTTTCTGAGCATTTCTGCTGCGCATTAAGATGAATAATACGCCGGCAAAAATTAATATTAATGCCGCTGCTATTTCTGCAAAGAAATTTATCGTATTGCTGAGTATTGCAGCCGTTCCTTCTCCAAGGGAGTCGGACGGCACGAGCAGCAGAACGATCCAGTCTGCATTGTCTATATAGGATATACCCGCAAACCAGTCAGTACGCTCACCGGTATTTTCATCTGTGTATTTAAATTCATAAGCATCAGGTACATGCGCCTCTATTGCTGATGAAAGACTATCGCAGCTGCCTTTATGAAGAATATCATACTTTTCAACAGCATGGACCAGATTGTAGCCGCCGAGAAAATTACTGTTGCCGTCGCCGGAATCATACTGATAGATTCTTCTGCCATCTGAATTTGTTAAATATGTATAGCACGCCTCGCCATAGCCGGTGACCGACAGTTCATTTTTAAATTTATCACTGTTTATTGCAATGGCTATATGAGTAATCTTCTTTCCGGAATCTTCAAGCTGAATATCATTTTCCAGTCTCTTTACATAGATCATTCTGGTAATATTTCCCTCATGAGGGCAGGACATAACGCCTATATTTACTTTACCATCTGAATCCTGCAGAAGACCGCTTTCCTGCCAGTATCCTCTTGCACCGTCTGAAGAATAATAATTGCCGTTCTGATCAAAAAGCAGCACCAGGATATTCTCATCATCCACCAGCCCGCAGGCATACTCAAGAAAAGCATTTATATCACCATCCGCCTGCATATCAGCATTTGATAGAGCATATGAACATGCACCCAGCTGATTTACCGCATTATCATTTGATTTGCTTATAAGTTCAGCTGACTTCTCTGTAAATTCTATAAGATGCTCTCGCCTTTCCTCAAAAAGCTGACTATCAAGGTTTGAATAATATCTCATAACAAGCACAGCAAGCCACAAAAGCAGAATGACTGCGATGATAATGGTACCTGTGAGCAAAGATATTTTAAATTTACCTGATTTTTTATTCGCCATAAACTCTTCCCTGCAAAAAATAAACAGAAATATTTTATCAGAGTATTATAACATATCCTGTTTAAGAATTCCACTTATATGTCGGTTGTTAAGGAGATATAAAAAACATACGGAATATAACTTAAACAAAAGCAACCATGTATAGCGGCAAGGTAATTGTTCCATCTTCATTTAAGCCTATATTGCCATCAACGAATTTATATCCAAATGTCAGATTTTTATTTTTTCTGACGAGCGATTTTAAAGAGTTTGCTCTTCCGTTTCCGCTTTTAACCTCTATAGGAACCACCGCTCCGTCCTTTTGGACAATAATGTCTATTTCTATTTTACTTGATTCATTTTTATAGAAATATAACGAATATCCCTTTTTATAGAGAGCATCTGCAATTGCAGATTCATAAATACCGCCTTTGGAGTTGCCCTCCAAAGTATTTTCAACGATATGCTGTTTTATGGAAAAGTCCTTCATTGCAAGAAGCAGGGACAGATCAGTTGTATATGCTCTAAAGAAATCATCTCTTGAATAATCGTCCAGATCAGGCTTTACATCTGTTACAAGTTTAGACATACAAACTATGTCTGCTCGAAGAAGCCAATCAATGCTGGAATAATATTTCTGTGCTCTTGCACCATGTTCAATCTCTTTATATTGAAATTTATGATTTTCTTTATCTAAAAGCTGTTTTGCAATGGAAAGATAGCACTTTTCAGCTTTAACTTTTTCTTCTGCTGATGCATAGTGCGCTATATCATACAGATATCCCTGCAAAAGGCTTCTTTGTATTCTATCAACCTCCCTGAAATCTTTTGTATCGATATATTTCTGCACAGCTTCCGGCATGCCGCCTGTTGCTATATACTGCCTGAAATAGTTCATCATTTGGGAATTAATAGCCGCCGGTACAGCAGTTTTAGCATCATAAAAGCCGCGAACGCTTTTTATCATATCATCTGTAACGCCAATCCCCCAAAGGAATTCTTCAAAGTCAAGACCATACATTTTCAGATAATCCACATAGCCGACCGGGTAAGAAGAAGCGCGTTTATAGTCTATCCCCAGAAGTGAACCTGAAGCTATTACATCAAACCTGTTGTCAATTGCCCAAAATTTCAAAGAGGTAATTGCTTCCTGACATTCCTGAATCTCATCAAGAAAAATCAAAGTTTTTCCCGGAACAAGCTTCTTTTCGGGAAAACGAAAGCGCATAGCCATAACCATATTGTCTACAGTAAGGTCACCGGAGAAAATATCAGCTGCCGACGGCATTTGTTTAAAGTTAATCTCCAGAAGCTCATCGTAATTTTCTGCTGCAAACTGCTCGATAATATAAGTTTTTCCTGTCTGTCTTGCTCCCTGGACTATAAGGCATTTATTATTCTTTGTTCCGACCCAGGTTTTTATAAGTTCAAAAGCTTTTCTTTTCAGCATATCGCACCTCAGTTTGATCAAATTATTGCGGGAATGTATCGCTAATCAACATTTTAGAAGGTGAAAATGTATTGTTCATCAACATTTTAGAACGATAAAATGTATTGGTTATCAACATTTTGGAATATTATACAATATAACCAAACTATATTCAAGTGATGATTATATCAAAAATCCCTGAGAATATGTCACACATAAAAAACCTGCACCCGGGGTAAAATCGGGTGCAGGTGATAATTAAACGTTTTAAGCTTATTCAGTTGATGCCGTTTTGTTCAAGATATTCAAACTGTTCATAAACGGCGGCATTGTCGCTGCCATACTCATAGAGCTTTAAGGCGCTGTTTGCGATTTCCTCATCCGCGGCTGTGATATTCTCAGCAGTTACATAAATGAGATTATCCCAGCTGATGTACGGGAAGTCTTCAAGACCGTTATTTATGTCTGAAGTCGGCATTTTTTTGATGCTGCGCAGCACATCCATTTCGCTGTCTGTAAACATAAAGCGCAGGAATTCGTTGACTAAATCAAGATTCTCTGAATCTTTATAAGCGCCGATGTAGAGTGAACCCGTCTGGCTTACATAGGCTGTATTGCTCTCATCAAAAGCCATGGGTACAAACTCATATTGGAACGGAGAGGCAGTGAAGGCTTCGGATTTTGCTTCACGCTTAGCCGTGCCGCAGAAGTTGCCGGTTGTGATAAACTGGATAGGAATATCCCCTTCAAAGAAGCGGAGAATCATGGCATTGTATGTATCTTCAAGTGTATTGCCCTCGGTATTTATATATCCCGCGTCGTAAAGTACGCTCATTTTGGCAAGAGTTTCATCAAGAGCGGTCTCGGCATCGGCACCGTTCATAAGCTGCTGCTGATAGAAGCTTACAAAGGAGCGGTTATAGTGACCGGAATCAATATAAATCGGCATTTCATAGCCTGCCTCTGTGAGCTGTCCGGCAGCGCCTGCTAATGAATCGAAGTTGGTCGGAACCTCTACCCCGGCGCTGTTGAGAAGGTCAACATTTACCATGTAACCCATAATCTGCAGATACACCGGCAGCATTAAAAGCCTGCCGTCGTATTCACCGGTTTTTAAAAGTTCAGCATTTATATTAGAAAAATCAATGCCCGCTTCATTCAGGTCTTCGGCATTGAGCATTATTTCTGTATTTGATAAGTTGGCAACATCCCACCAGTCGCAGATGAAAAGATCTATCTCCTTTCCGGAGGCGAAACGGTTTGCCATGTCATCGCGTGCATTATCGAGCTTATTGTATACAACATCCACATCGGGATAATAGTCTTTAAAATCAAGCGCTACCTGGTCGAGCGCTTCAAAGTTGCCCCAGCCGCCGACTACATTGATGGTGACCTTGGTTGATGTATCGAGTGCGGGAACAAAGACTTCGTCAGACGCGACAGACGAGCTCGATGATGTATTGCCGCAGGCGGCAAGCGAAAGCAGCATTAGAGCTGCGAGTGCAAAAGCTATAAGTTTTTTCATTTCGGATGCCTCCTGTAGTTTAGTGTGCAGGTTCGCTCTTATTATTATACAACATTTTTGAAAATAATCAATTGCTTATAATAGTGCCGCTCACGCCTTAGGCAGATGCCATTTATACTTTGCAGCTAGCATGCGCAGGACTATAACCGCAATTATAGCACTCGACATAGCTAAAATATTGCCGCATGGCAGCACGAGAAGATAAATAAGTGCCCCTGCCAGGCTTGCCAGAGCATAAAAGTGCTTTACAAATATAACAGGCTTCTGCGCTGCAAAAATATCTCTCAGCACTCCCCCGCCCACGCCTGTAAGCGTGCCGAGGAAAAGGCTAAGCCAGAAGTTATCAAACTGCAGAGCCTTGCTGCAGCCTATCACCGTGAAGGCACCAAGACCTATAGCGTCAATAAAGACTATAAGTTTACTATCTATATCAATATGCTCTCTTATCTGCGGGATGAAAACAATGATTGAGACTGCCGCAGCAATGAAAAAATAAAGCGGGTTTGTGAGGCTTTCGGGCGGGGTCGCGCCGATTAATATATCGCGTATGATGCCGCCGCCGATGGCCGTTGTGATGCCAAGAAAAATAACACCCAGCATATCCATCTTCTTTTCAATGGCCACATAAGCCCCTGAAACAGCAAAAGCGATTGTGCCGATAATCTCCATGGCAAATGTAATAATTTCCTGCATAATATTTCCCCCATTACTATGCTGCGGTTCTTTAATATTAATATTCCTTAAAGATATTCCACGGCGCCTCATCAGGCGGACTGATGGAAAAAGCCATGCGCTCCTCTTTTTGAGGATGCTCAAATTCCAGCGCATAAGAAATAAGCGCAATGTTTTTTGTCTTTATGCTGCTGCCGTAGGCAGCGTCGCCTGCAAGGGGCATTTTTCTTGAGGCAAACTGCACCCTTATCTGGTGAGATCTGCCCGAGTGCAGCCTTATATCGACAAGCGAAACTCTTTTGCCGTTATATTCGCCGGCTGCCCTGACGGAGTAATCGAGCAGCGCCTCTTTTACTCCCTTGCGCATGCTCTTTACTACAAAGGTCTTGTTGCGGGCGCGGTCGTGAAAGAGAAGGTCTTTGAGCGTGCCGCTTTCGCTCTCGGGCATGCCTTCCACTACGGCAAGATATTTTTTAATAGCCTTCCCGTTGGCAAAGGAAGCCGAGAGCGCTGCCGCAGAGGCTTTAGCTGCAGCATAGACCATAATTCCGCTCACATTTTTATCCAGCCTGTGCACGCAGTATATTTCTTTAAGCGCAAGCTGAGCGCGGAGCTTCTCGGGCATCCCGCCGTCTTCTGAGATAACACCAGCGGGCTTTATGCAGACAATGATATCGTCATCTTGATATAAAATTTTGATCAAAGCGTCTTTTTCCATAAGCTTTTATTGAAATTCCCGCAAGGCTATGATATAATAATTTAGTCAACGCAGGATTAGTACATCGGTAGTACCCCGGCTTCCCAAGCCGGTGAGGCGGGTCCGACTCCCGTATCCTGCTCCATTTTTTTGCCCTTTTTCAGGAGCATACAAAGCAGTTCCACTCCTCGCTGTGGAGATGCTCATCTATAGTAAAACCGCACTCGGCAAGGCATTTCATCACTTCGTTCTCTCTGCCATCTATTATGCCGGAGCAGATATATTTAGCTCCCGGTGCCATAAAGGAGCGCACATGCGGGGTTAGATTCAAAATAACATCCGCCACAATATTGGCTAAAACGAGATCATATCCTGTACCGAGCGAGTTTATAAGCGACTTGTCCGCTGTGATGTCCCCTGCGTATACGCGCATTTTTTCACTGCCTATGCCGTTAAGTGAAGCATTGTCCATGGCAACATCAGGGGCTTTAGGGTCTATATCAACGCCCGTGCTGCTCGCAGCACCAAGCACAAGAGCGCCTATGCCGAGTATTCCGCTGCCGCAGCCAAGGTCAAGCACCTTTTTGCCCTCTACATCAGACTTTTCTATTGCCTCAAGGCACATTCTGGTTGTGGGGTGGCTGCCGGTACCGAAGATAAGCCCCGGGTCGAGTATAAGAGGCACTCTCCCCTCCTCGGGGATGTTCTCCCACTCGGGTACAACTACCAGGCGGGAGCCTATATTTATCGGCTTATAAAATTCGCGCCAGTTATTCTCCCAGTCGCTGTCCTGAACATGGTTGAGCTGAACGTTCGGCCACTGCGCAAGAACCTTTTTGAGCATGACCTGCCCTTCGTCATCATCGCCGACATAAAATTTTATTCTGCTTATGCCCTCGTATTTTTGGCTGAGCTCTTCATCAACATAGTCCCAGTACTGCGTATTGCCGGCAAGAAAGCTTTCAAAATCCTGCTGATCTTCGATGATAAAGCCGCTTATGCCCATATCTTCAAGCGCCGCGCAGCACTCATCGATTTTATCGGAAGATGAATCAAGTATGATCTCAATATATTTCATAATGTCCCTTTACTCAAAAAGCGCTCCGGAAAGGAGCGCTTTTTTATATTTATATTATATTAATCCTCGTCGTCACCGTCGTCGCAGATGAGACCGTAGCCGCCCTGTTTGCGCTTGTAGACAACCGAGAACGCATCGTCCATGTCCATATTCTTGAATGCAAAGAATTCATGGCCGAGAAGGTTCATCTGCAGTATTGCTTCTTCAGCAGACATCGGCTTGATGGAGAACTGCTTGCTGCGGACGATTTTGAACTCCTCTTCGGCAGGCTCTTCAACAGCCGGGACAAACTCCGGTATGATTTCTTTGTCGATTGCGCCCTCTTTGAGACGCTTTTCAAGGCGTGTCTTGTTTCTTCTGATCTGGCGCTCGATTGCTGCAACACCGGAATCTATAGAAGCATACATGTCGTTTGTAAGTTCGCTTGCGCGGTAATAGAGACCGTTGTTGTGAATGGTTATTTCAGCAAGATATCTGCCGCGCTCTATGCTGAAGGTTACAAATGCTTCAGCCTCGGACTTGAAGAATCTGTCGAGCTTGGAGACTTTTTTGATGGCATATGCGCGCAGATCTTCTGAAGAGCCCATTCTCTTTTCTGTAAACGTGAACTTCATAATAATTTACCTCCTGTTGGTATAGTGTTCTAAGCTGATACTATTATATCATAAATATAGTCATTTGTGAATTAATATTTAGGCACTAAATACGGCCTATGCCTCCCCTATGCGCTAGTCCGACTCGCTAAGAGCCGCCTGCGGCGGTTGCTCGCTACTCCGCGGCTAAGAGCCTGCTTCGCAGGTTGCCGCTATGTATGGCATTGTCAGCACGGTCAAGGCTGACACGCGGGGAAGGCGTGCGATGCTCTTGGATGGCTAGTTAGTAGCCCTATGCGCTAGTGCCCAGTGCCTAGGGCCTAGATTGCGGGCGCTCATGCCTAGTGCCCAGTGCCTATTCTACTGCGAGATTATCGTGCAGTTCGGCAATGATGTTTCAAGCAGGTAAAGAGCATACTCTGATATGCCGTTGCCGCCGATATATAATAATCTCAGATTCGAAAGCCCATAGAGCGGCGAGAAATCGCTTATGCGGTTATCCGAAAGATTAAGCGTCTGCAGCTGGGTGAGGTGCGAAAGAGATGATATATCGGTTATCATGTTGCCGCCCAGGTCAAGATATGTGAGAGTGCGCCAGCTCTCGGTATACTGGAAGGACTGAATGTCATAAATGGCGTTGTTCGGCAGCTTTACGGTCTCAAGCGATGTCATGCTCATAACGGCGCTGATGTCGCTTATGCCGCAGTTTGAAAGGTCAATAACCGTGTCGCTAGATGACAGCGGATACCCTCCCATGCTAAGGGCGGTTGTAAGCTCTGAGTGGCTTATGCCGCAGTTTGGCAGCAGAAGAGATAGCGCCGTGTAGCCCGCAGAGCTCAAGCCGTCATTATCCTCGATATTGAGATTAGTTATTCTTGAAAGATACCTGAAGTATTTCACATCGTTGTCGGTAAGACCTGTGGATGATACATCGAGCGTAACGAGGTTTTTAAGCTTCTTAAGCCCTGAGAAATTGCTTATGGGGTTGTCGGCAATCTTAAGCTCGGTGAGAGTTGTGATTGCCCCGATCGGGACGGTTGTTGAGATATTATTGCCGGAGGCGTTGATGGATTTTATCGAGTTTAAGCCCATAAGAGGGCGCATGTCGGTAATATTATTATTCGAAATATTAATCGTCACAAGCCCCGGGATATCCATAAGCGGGCTTATATCGGATATCATATTGTTGCTCAAATCTACCGACGTAAGATTTGAGCACTGTGAGAGCGCTGAGATATCGGATATATTGCAGCCGCTTAAGTTTATTTCGGTAACGTCTGTTGAGAAGGTCTGCCCGCCGATAGCCACAAGCGGAGTTTCGGCGCGGGTGGTAACACCGTTGATAGTGCAGTCAGGCAAAGCTGCCGAGAGCGCTTCAAGCTCCTTCTCGCTTATGTTCATTCCCTTGAGACTTAGCGTGCGCAGAGAAGTTAGATAGTAAAGCGGGCTTAAGTCCGCAATCGGGTTATTATCAAGGTAAAGAACTCTCAGATTCTGCAGATTGGCAAGCGGCGTAATGCTTGAAATCTGATTATTATTGAGATTGAGTGTTGTGAGCCCGCCTAGAGAAGAGAGAGCGCTTATATCCGAAAAATTATTATCCGCAAGAGATAGGTTATCAAGCGAATAAAGCTTTGCCACCTCAGTGAGAGCGCTGTTGTCAAGCCCCTTGCCGTCGAGCACAAGGCTTGTCTCGCTTGTGCGGTGCCCCTCACCTGCAATAGTAACAAGATCGGCATTTGCCTCCTGCTGGCGCTTATCTTCTATAGAGCTTATTTTAGAGGCCGTATCCGCGTTAGTTGTGCTTATCAGGCGGAGAGTCTCAAGCGCTTTTTCATAATTGCCCTGGTTTTCATAGCACTCAGCCATAAGCTCCAGGCATTCCTCAGTCTCGTCTATGGCGGCAGCCTTGCGCAGAGAAGAAAGGGCGCTATCGTAGTCGGCATTGCTGTAGCTCAGCTCGGCCGTCTGCATATATTTATCATAGGCGCGGCTGTCGGCAATGTTTCTGAATACGCTTGCAAACACGAAAATGCCCGCAGCAAGCGCCATGAGTATAATAAAATATATCTTTGTTCTGGCACTGCTGCCGGATCTTGATGCGGCAGGAGCATTTTGCGTCTGCTTGCTTTTATCAGAAGTCATCTTTTTCCTCGTCAGTTACTTTTTTATTCTCATCGCTCTCCGGCGGCATTTCGGGTGCTTCTTCAGTGCCTTCTGCCTCAGGAGCGGTCTCGGTGGTATCTTCGGTATCTTCGGTATCTTCGCTCTCTTCACTGAGATCAGACTCTATTGCGCCCATTACGTTATCCATGCTGGGGTTATTTATTGCAGGGTCCACAGTAGGGTCTGATTTTCTTGATGTAAACCAGCCCTTAACCTTCTCGCCAAAGCTCACGGGCACTTCAGCCGGTGTGCGCTCAGGCTCATCACATGCCTTGTTCTCATCTGAAACGGCCGTCGGTCCTTCAGCATTTATAATAACGGGCTCTATCTCCGGCTTTACATCGTTAACAACAGCGGGGATAATCTCGCTCTCTTCTCTTGCAGCAGAGGGCACAGGCATTGCGCCTGCAAGCTGCTGGCCCGGAACTGGCGGGATAACAGCAGGAGACTCGGCATCGGGCTTTGCTATATAAAGTCTTCTCAGACCGACTGTTGCAAAACCAAGCCCGAGAATCATGCATGTTACGCTCAGGAGTGTGAGAACAGTCTCTATGTCGGCACCGTTTACTATTGCCGGGTAAACTCTAAATACTATCTGGAAGGCAAGACCGAGTGCAAGGAAGATTATCATTATCCACTTTGTTCTTATGCCGCCTGTTACTGTTGCTGTATAGAGCGATGCGGCAAAAACGAACACCAGTATGCATACCGACATGTATATCGGCGTAAACTCTGCTGAAAGCGGCAGAGCCTCGGACCCGCCGTTTAATACAACGTGCTCAATAAAGAATGTTGCGCCCAGGCACACCGGGATAAATGATGTCCAGAAGCCTTTTCTGCTGAAGCATACAATGCACAGAATATATAAAAGGCAGCATGCCGCCGGCAGTATCATCTCAAAGATGAGAGAGGTTGGGTCGCCAATATTGCTGAATTCGCCTATTATGCGGAAGATTATTGCCACTATAAAGCATACTATAGCTGCAATCGCGCAGAAGCCGTTGCGGTTTATATAACGAGAAGACTTGGGTTTCATAGTGTTTATACCTCCTTTGCCCATTCACCGTTTTTAAATATCTGAATTTTATCTCCTGATTCCGTTATCCCTATTATAGCCAGATCTTCTGAACCAATCATGAAATCTTCGTGAATCATGGAGTTGTTCACGCCGATAGCGCGCGCCTGCTCGGGTGTATATGAGGAAGCATTTTCAAGGCAGCTTGAATACCCGTCGCCCAGAGCCAGGTGGCAGGACGCGTTTTCATCAAAGAGAGTGTTGTAAAAAAGTATCCCGCTGTCTCTTATCGGTGAGTGATAAGGCACCAGCGCGCACTCTCCCAGCATCGACGCGCCCTCGTCCATAGATACCATCTGCTTTAATGCGTCTTCGTTTTTCTCTGCCTTCACTTCGCTCACGCGGCCGTTTTTAAATGTGATGGAGAAGTTTTCTATCATCACTCCCCTATATGAAAGCGGCCTTGTTGCATATACAATTCCCTCGGCGCAGCCCTTCATGGGAGTTGTGAATACCTCTTCAGACGGGATATTCGCGTTGAAGAAAACGTGGTTTTTTATCCCCTCTTCGCTCTCAAGTGCGTCTGCTCCGCCCATAAATCTCATCTGCGGCATAAGCCCCACTTTAAAGTCCGTGCCGGTGAGAGCGCTTTTATATTCAAGAGAGCGAAGGTGCAGAGAATTGAGCCAGTCGCAGCGGCTTTTAAGCTGCGCGTTGTGCTCTTCCCAGGCCTTCACAGGGTCATCGTCTACTCTTGAGCAGTCGAGAATATTTTTCCAGAGCGTCTCTATGGCCTCATCAGTCGGGAGATCGGGGTACATCTTCTCCGCCCACTTTTTCCCCGGCACAGCCGCCACGCACCACTGGTATTTATTCTCCATAAGGTCTGAGTATTTTTTGGTTATATTGTATCTTGCTATGCGCGCATCAGACCATTTTTTCATATCAACTGCGGAAAAACCGTCGGGGTCGTCTGAGTCGAGATAGATATTTGCCGGGAGCTTTGATACCTTGTATTTAAGCTTTTCTTCCTCCCACGCCTCTACTCTGCCGAGAGTCTCAGCGCTCTGGTATTTAATATCAAGGCAGGAAGCCGGGTCATATCGCCACTCGCATGTTACCCTAGATGCCCCTGCAATGTAGCACTCCTCAATAAGCATCTCGAGAAACTCAAGCTGCTCGGGCGCAGTTCTTATAATTACCTCCTGCCCCGGCATTACGGATATTCCTTTTACCGCCAGAAGGTGCGCATAGGCGCGAAGTCTTTTGTTATCCATTATGCGATCTTTCTATTTTTATTAAAGAAATAATATGCAGCGCCTATTGCTATAGCCCCGCTCGGGATAATCATAAAGCTCACCGAGCTCATAAGCGACGGCACCAGCAGGAAGAGTATTGTCATCAGAATAAGCGGCAGGCAGGCAATTTTGAGATTGCCTCTATAATATTTATATGCCATTGCACCAAAAAGGGCAGGAACAACGTTTTCGAATGCGGGCTGCAGAGCCTCGCTCTGAAGTATAGGCTGCAGCGGGATAAGCAGCAGCACGCCCAGCGCGAGCACAACTATTGTAACAAGCGAGCTTGCCGCAATGGAGAGAGTTGAGATTATCTCATTTTCATCAGTGCCGCTTTTAACGCCCACTATGTCTCTTGCGTTTATAGCGCAGGGCACCTTCATGTTGATAAGATTGCCCGTTATGAAGGCAAGGTAGCTTCCGCCGCTGCCGAGCATGGGCACATAGATAAGATACTCCGCAATGCAGCTTACAAGATAGACAATGCCTATCGCAAGAAAGCCGCGGAAGAATGCTGCCATATCAGGGGTGGCGTTAAGGTAAATTCCCATAACAAAGGGTGCGCCCACAAAGAGGATAAGAGATATCCCGCAGGCAAGGCGCCCGTAGAGATGGGAGCGCGAGTTATACTTTTCAAAAAAGACCTGCTTTTCCTGTTCAGTCATTTTCTGCTCCCTCCTCACATAAGTTTGCCAAGGAATATGGCAGATGCCATAGCAACAATCATGCTGCCGGCTATAGAGAAGCTGTCTACCCACTCGGCGTTTTTCTTTTCTCTGATGTATATAAATACCGCCATCGCAAGGCCGCCAACGCAGGCAACCGCCAGCGGCAGCCAATTCCCGCTGCTCTTTATCTGCCCTATGTAGCTGCCTATATAAGCCGATACAAGCCCTATAAACATGGCTGTCATTGCCACATCGCCAAAGCCAGCGAGATTAAGCTTTTTCTTTTTGCCGGTATCAGCTTTAGCCTCGGCTGCGCCCTCACTTTTGCCTCTGAGCTTTGATGAATAGCGCTTTGTGAAGAATATGGACAATACCATTCCCCACATAATGCACACGCTCATCAACAGCGCAATTGTAACAAATGCCTTTGGCGTCATCTGCGAGATAGAAAGCGTAGTAAGCCCCACCTGCTCAGCTGCTGCCTCAGCAACCTGGGTCTCGTAGTGGAGAGCACCTATTACAGACAGCCTCAGCCACGGCAGCGGTGTGCCGAGAGAGCCCGAGAGCGCAATTACTCCCAGAAGAATTCCTATGCTCGGCAGCACTGCAAAGGTTGCCGAGGCGGTTATCGCGCGCTTCATTTTTGTTTTGTCTATGCCCACGCTTATTCCGGCTTTGTATGCCCTTATCATAAAGAACACGCATACCAGTGCTACAAACAGAACTACTGTTCCGCAGATAGCATACATAACGGGGCTGTTGAGCTTAGAGAGCATCTCCAAGGTAAACCCACCTGCTTTCATACTATATTTTGTCTATTATACTACATAAGCGATAATTAGTTCAATAAATTAAATGAAATAAAAAAACCGGACCCGAAGGTCCGGTATTGTCTTTTAAAGCATTATGCCATAAGCTCATCCGCCATGGCGTTTATCTGACTTACATTAGTCTCGTTCATAGCGCTCTTAATTGTGCATACGTTATTGAGATAAGTTAAATTCCTGCTGCCCTCAAGCATCTTCTGCATAATCTTGGCAGCCTGGGGTGCCCATGTGCCGTTTTCTATAAAGCCGACAGTGCGGTTTTTATATCCGCGCTCTGTGAGATGCTCAATGAATGTGCGCATAAACGGGAATATATCGCCGTTATATGTTGTGGTGGCGAGAACTATCTTGCCGTAGCGGAAGGCCGCCTCAACGTCCTCTGCCATGTCTGTTCTGGCAATGTCAAGAAGCTCAACAGTTGCGCCCTTTGCTTCAAGAGTGTCGGCAAGGAGCTTTGCTGCCTTTGCTGTGTTGCCATAAACTGATGTGTAGGCAACAACTATGCCCTCTGTCTCCACGCCGTATGAAGACCATGTGTTATATAGATTAATATAATATCCAAGATCTTCTGTAAGAACCGGACCGTGCAGCGGGCAGATAACAGCAATATCAAGCCCGGAGGCCTTTTTGAGAAGATTCTGCACCTGAACGCCGAATTTGCCAACTATGCCTATATAGTAGCGGCGGGCCTCGCATGCCCAGCCCTCGTCATCTTCAACATCGAGCGCGCCGAACTTGCCGAAGCCGTCGGCTGAGAAGAGAACCTTATCGCAGCTATCGTAGGATACCATAACCTCCGGCCAGTGCACCATAGGTGCTGCAACAAATGTGAGTGTGTGCTTTCCGAGCTCAAGAGTGCTGCCCTCGGCAACAACCATTCTGCGCTCCGAATAGTCTGTGCCGAAGAAGTTTTTCATCATTGTGAAAGCCTGGTTCGATGAAACTATAACCGCCTCGGGGAATTCCTTCGCAAAGAGCGTAATATTGGCGGAATGGTCAGGCTCCATGTGGTGAACTACGAGATAATCGGGCTTGCGGCCGTTGAGCTCCACCTTAAGATTGCACAGCCACTCATCTCCAAAGTGCGCATCCACCGTGTCCATAACAGCTATCTTTTCATCAAGGATAACATATGAGTTATATGACATTCCGTTCGGCACGATATACTGACCTTCAAAAAGGTCAACGTTATGGTCGTTTACGCCGATGTATTTTATATCATCTGTAATATACATAATATCTACTCCCTAAGTTGATTATTTTTCTGTATGAATTATTATAATTAAACCCAAGGCTTTTTTCAATGCCGACTTTAAAAAGAGAGGATAAAATACTTATCCTCTCTCGTCTTTATTCCTCTGCGGTGAACTGATCTTTGCCTACTCCGCAAAGCGGGCATACCCAGTCCTCAGGAAGGTCTTCAAATGCTACGCCGTCGTTTTCTGCGGGGTCATAGACATAGCCGCAAATTTCGCATACGTACTTCATTTTCTATTCTCCTGAAATCTTATTTGAATATTTTGCCGAGCTTTGATGCAACCTCGTCAACCTTGTCTGCAACCTTTTCAGCTGCGATCTCTGCGCCGAAGTATCTGTCTAAAAGACCCTGGAATGCTTTGCCGTGGCGTGCTTCATCGCGTGCCATCTCATGAACTGTGTCGTGGATAGCGTCGAGATTATACTGCTTTGCAAGCTTTGCAAGCTGAGTCTTGCCGGCTGTTGCGCCGTTTTCTGCTTCAACGCGCATCTCAAGGTTCTTTCTGGTGCTGTCTGTTACAACTTCGCCAAGGAGCTCTGCAAACTTTGCTGCATGCTCTGCTTCCTCAAGACCTGCCTTTTCCCAGTACATGCCTATCTCAGGATAGCCTTCGCGGTGTGCAACTCTTGCCATTGCAAGATACATACCAACCTCTGTGCACTCGCCTTCAAAGTTTGCCTTAAGTCCTGCGATGATCTCAGCCTGAACATCTTCAGGAACATTTTCGCCAAACTGCTTGCCAACACCAACAACATGCTCAGCAGCCCAGGACATTTCTGTCTTCTGCTCTACAAACTTGCTGCCGGGAACCTTGCACTGCGGGCAGAACTCTGGTGGTTCGTCGCCTTCGTGAACATAGCCGCATACGGGGCATACCCATTTTTTCATATTTATTTCCTCCAAATAATTTTATATTTTATTTATACGGCAGCTTTCGCATCTGCCGGTAAATACAAGTGAATAACCTTCTACCTCGTGGTCTGCCATAGAAGTGAATGAAGCAATTATGGCATTGTCAGTAAGCGGAACTTCCACATCCTCCACCCTGCCGCAGTTTTTGCAGATAAAGTGAGGATGCGCATCCGTGCGCCCGTCGAACCGCTCCTTGCCTTCAACTGTGCCCACTGATATTGCCTTGCCCTCGCTGCAGAATACCGCAAGATTGCGGTAGACTGTACCTAAGCTTAAGTCAGGATAGGCGGGCTTTAGCTTTTCATAAAGCATTTCGGCCGTTGGATGTTCCTTTGTGGCACACAGTGCCTCTAATATAGCATTGCGCTTTATGCTGTTCTTGTGAGCAGTAGCCATAAACTCTCCATAAAAATAATAATTATTACTATTATTGTTATAGCACAAATATTTCTATCTGTAAAGAGCAGATATTGCAAAAATTTTACTCTGATGATATATTTCTTTTTAAATATACGAAAGGACAATATTTTATGGAATTCACATATAGACCAAAAGGCACCTGCTCAAAGCTCATGGAGATTGAGACCGACGGCAATATCATCACTCACGTTAAAATAACCGGCGGCTGCGACGGCAACACCACCGGTGTATCCCGCCTTATAGAAGGCATGGATATAGACACCGCCATCAGCAAGATGGACGGCATAACCTGCGGCTGGAAGACCACCTCCTGCCCCGACCAGCTCGCTCAGGCTCTCAAGCAGATCAAGGCCGAGATGGCAGACAATGCATAACCAAAGATGCTTGAAGATATCTTAAAGGCCGGCTTTTCATCGCTTGCCCTCCCGCTGAGCGACGAGCAGATATTGCAATATAGAAAATACCGCGACTTTCTTGCCGAGACCAACGAGGTAATGAATCTCACGGCCATAACTGACGAAGACGAGGTCGCCCGCCTCCACTTTCTCGACTGCGCTGCTCTTTTAACTCTCATTGACCTTAAGGGCAAAGCTCTCATCGACGTGGGCACCGGCGCGGGCTTTCCGGGCCTTGCGCTCAAGATTGCCGAGCCTGATATTAATCTCACGCTGCTTGACAGTCTTGATAAACGCATAGGCTTTCTCACCGAGACCTGCGCTCTTCTCGGCATAAATGGTGTAGACTGCATCCACGCCAGAGCCGAAGAGATTCCTATAACGCGCCGCGAAAAGTTCGACGTGGCCACATCCCGCGCGGTAGCTAAGCTCAACGTGCTGTGCGAGTTGTGCCTTCCCTATGTTAAAGAAGGCGGAGTGTTCATCGCCATGAAGGGGCCGAACTTCGACGAGGAGCTTGACGAGGCCAAAAAGTGCATCAAAGAGCTCGGCGGCAAAACTGAAAAGTGCGCACTCTATACCATCCCCGGCACAGACGTGACCCACAGCGCGGTTATTATAAGAAAAATCGCCTCCACACCTTCAAAGTACCCCCGCAGATGGGCACAGATAAAAAAATCACCGATGGGGCGGTGATTTTTTTCTGCTCCCTGCTTCCTATGCGCTAGTGCCTAGTGCCTACGCCTTAACTCGCGTCCCGGCCTAGGTTAGCCGGGAGTGCCTAGCGTGCCGCTTAAAATTTTCCTTGAATTGCCCCAAAATGTACTGTAGAATAGCTTTTGTAAATAAAACATAAAGGGCTGTGTAATCATATGAATAAACGCTTTCTGTCATTATTGCTTGTATGCATGATGCTCCTCTCTCTCGGTGTCTCCGCTTTTGCCGACAGTACTACCAACCCTGAAGGCTCAAGCATATCCTCAAATCCTTCATCAGACGGTACATCATACGACATCAACAACGGGCATATCGATACCAACAATTATAACCTCACCGCAAATACCGAAACCGGCACCATCACCACAAACAACAACACCATTCTTGACAACGGCGGCGAGGTTGAAACTAACTCGAATAACGGCGGCTACATTTTTGCCAATACCGGCGCGGTCGGCACGTATGATGTCAAGATTCAGAGCACTGCCGGCACCGTCACCACAAACAACGGCGAAATAGTATATAACAGCTCCAATTCCACCACCACCGGCGAAACCTCCTACGGCAGCATTGGAACTAATAACGGAAAAATATCCTATAATAATGAAAAATGCACCGTCGGCACAAACAATGGCTCTATTGGAGATAACTCCGGCATTGTCACCACTAACGGTGAAAACGGCAAAATCACCACGAATGAACAGGGAGCAACTGTCTCCACTAACAGCACCGGCGGTGAGATAGGCACAAACAATGGCACTGTCACCACAAATAACGGCATTATCTCCGGCTCCAACAGCGGCACTGTCACCACCAACGGCAAAAACGGCTATATAGAAAAGAACAGCAATTTAGTCTCCACCAACGAAGGCGCCATTAAAGTAAACGCCAAAACCGTTGTGGATAACACCGGCTCTATCGTAACTAACGCCGGCAACGAGGGCAGAGTTACAAATAATAGCGGCACCATCGGCACAAATGAATCCGGCGCAGTTATATCAAATGTCAGGAGCGGCGGCAGCGTTACTACTAACAACGGCACTATATCAACAGTAGATGCCGGCGGCACTGTCACTACAAATAATAGTGAAGTTGCAGCAAACTTCGGAACAGTCAAAGAAAATAATTACGCTGTATATGTTAATCAGGGCGAGGTCGAGACCAACAACGATACCGTCGTCTGGAACTATGGCACCGTTGATACAAATAATAATAGTGTTGCTTCAAACTACGGCACAGTCATTAACAACTACGCCACAGTTTACGATTATACAAATACTGATGGCTCAAAAGGCAGTGTTGAAAACAATTACGGCACTGAGATAACGACTGACGAAAATACATATTATGGTGTTCAGGGCGTAGATGCCTCAGGTTCTAACGAAAGCATTCTTGAGCAGTTTGTTGAAAATGCAAAAGCTGTATTCGGAAACCTATTCAGCTTTACTCGCGCCGGCTATACTCTCAGCGGCTTCACCGATGCCCTTGGCAATTCCTATACCACCACAGGCGAATATGCCATCACTTCCCCTCTTAAGCTCACAGCCGTATGGAAAGCTGTCCCTTATATTCCCGACTACAGTGGCTATTCTCCATCTGTCGGCAGCACATATAATATAAATAATATCGCATGGATAATAATTGCCGTCAATGATGACAGCTATACTCTCGCTTCTGTAAAGAACTTCTCTGAGGATGAGCTTACAGACCTCCCGTCACTTCTTAAAACTCTTATGTCCTCATCTCAGCTTGAGCATGTCATCGGCGATCCTTGTGTACTCAGCGCAGACCTTGCCGAGCAGTTCTTTGGCTCTGCAGAAACCGGTCACGTTATGATTACTGCAGACCATAATATATTCTAATTTACAAAACAAAAATAGTTCATCCGCGGATAAGCAATCGTTTCATTGCTCCCGCGGATGAATTATTTATATCGATTGTCAATTATCCATTAATTTCCTCCGGCCTGCTTCCCGCTTCCTGCTTCCTATATTACGGTCTTAATGGTCCTCCGATAATGGCATCGAAAGGTATAGCTGAGTAGGATTCGTGCGATGATTGCTCCTGAGAGTCAGAAGATCCCCCAGATACCGCATTCAGTTCGTCGTCTGTCAGCTCCATTCCGGCTTCTGCAATAAGCTTTCTTTTCTCATCCGGCGATTGTGCCGCATCAACTTTGTCCTTTAATGTTCCCACAAGTTTCATATGTTTTACCTCCGTTATTTACTCGCAATAAATACATCCGGTTCATTTCTTCAGGTTGATAATTAATTATACTCTTATTTTAGCATCTATTCCAATTCTCAGCCGCAATTCAGCACCCTGCACAATTTAATGGCTTGGTTTTTGTGCAATATGCGCTGAAGGCGCATAGGGAGCGGGTAGCATGAGCGCCCGCGCTCTAGGCACTGGGCATTAGGCACTAGCGCATAGGGCTACTAACTAGCCATCCATGAGCATCGCACGCCTTCCCCGCATGTCAGCCTTACCCGTGCTGACAGCCAGCACACCTCACACCTGAGCTTCCCGCTAGCTTTCTATTTCATAATAATAAGAGTAGTCTATACCCTTCATTATTATTTCGCGGTTGTTGACGTCATCGGTCAATGCGCCTTCAAGCAGCTGCATTATGTTCTTAGTATCTATAACGCTTAGCTGCATAGCCGCCAGATACTCTTTCTTATCAATTTTACTCCAGTCAACGCATTGTCTGATATTCTTTTTAAGAATCAGATCAAGCCATATTCTGGTGCTTCTCCCGTTGCCCTCCATAAATGGGTGCGCCACATTCATTTCAACATACTTAGCAGCAATATTTTCAAAAGTATCTTCCGGCATTTTTTCAATTTTTTCAAGATTTTCCTTCAAGAACATTGCCGGTGCGAATGCAAAGTTGCCTTTAGCAATATTAAGCGTTCTTATCTGCCCTGCAAAATCATAAAGCCCGCCGAAAATATATCCGTGTATCTGCTGCAGACCTTTAACTGTCCCGACCTCAATATTGTCAATAAACCCGCTGTCAAAAAGCTCATATGCTTTCATCTTGCTCTTTTCGTCAATGGATGTCTCCATATTTTTCATCCATTTTATAAACGTATCGCCTTTTTTTCCGGGAATGAGTGCAATAATAGTATTTATTCCACTTTCGTCAACAACATCCGTGAGATAATATTTCCCGTCAGCAGCCTTTAATTTCAGTTGTTTGCAAATTGCAATCAACTGAGTATTTCTTCTCTTGAGAGTCGCCCAATAGACGCGAGGATTTTTGCTCTTGGTGAGCGCCTGGGCAATGTCAGATGCGCAGAACCACCACTTTGCGCTCTCGTCATCCCATACTGCTCTAACAGGAATATCTTCAAAAAATCTGATTGAAGTTTTCTGCATACTTTTTCTCCATATAATTAGCTTCTTTTATTAATTATACTCTAATCCTTCCGCCATTTGCAAACCCCGGCCTTAATTCAGCAACCTGCACAATTTCCGATCTTTGTTTTTGTGCATCATTACCACCTACCCTGTCACTTAAAGCCTGCATCCGCCTCTTGCGAAAAAAGAAAGCGGGTGTATAATAAATTTCAGTCATACACCTATTTTTTTGTTGAGACCTTAGTTTAGTCGTTGCGTAATACAATGTCCGCCAGGCTGTATGACCTAGCTTCAGGCACCTCGCTTATGATCTCTCTAGTGCTTTTACCACTATTCATCATAGCGAGGACTTTTTATTTATATAGCAATCGGCACAGACCTTGAGTTATCCTCATCGCCTGTGCCGTTTTTATTTACTATTTCCTAAAAACCTAATACCTATTCATAGCCTTGTCAGACTGGTATGTACTTACCACTGGCTTACCTATGTGCTGACACTATTGGCTTACCTATGTGCTGACCCAACAATCAGTAGGCATACACCTTAAACCTTAAACCACACACCTGCGCTAGCATGAAGCGCCCCGATTCAGCCGTACCGGAGTGCCGTTTTGCATATTTATTCATTATTCATTTCATCAATGCATCTAATAGTGTTAACCTCGATAACCTCATTTCTGAAAAGTCCCTTTAGGGCTTTTTCAGACAGCCAAAAACAGTTCTAAAGGAAGTTTTTGGAAACGACCTTCTCGAGGTTAACACTCTAAGTAAGAAATCTCAGAATTTAGGC
>R14__coassemble_625_pt1 | contig 22765 bp, 30 predicted proteins | sample R14__metabat2_low_PE_022 | metagenome-assembled genome bin R14 | reverse complement strand
CTTTGAAACAGCGTACTTTTTTCTTCCTTCATCATAGATGTTTCTGCCGCGGCAATCTATTGCAACGGTGCATGGAAAGTTTTCGACTCTTAGTTTGTAGATTGCCTCGGCACCAAGCTCCGGGAAGGCGATGACTTCAGCCTCTTTTATAGATTCGCTGAGAAGCGCGCCGGCACCACCGGTTGCTGCAAAGTATACGCAGTTATACTTTTTCATAGCGTCGATAACAGCAGCGCTTCTCGGTCCCTTGCCTATCATTCCTTTAAGCCCTATGGACATAAGCATAGGCGAATATTTATCCATTCTGCCGCTGGTGGTAGGACCCGCAGAGCCTATTACCTGTCCGGGCTTTGCAGGGCAGGGTCCTACATAATAAATAACAGCGCCTTTTATATCCATAGGCAGGGGTTCGTTATTTTCAAGCATACGGGATAGATATAGATGTGCTTCGTCGCGACCGGTATAGATAGTGCCGCTTATGAGAACTCTGTCTCCGCAGCGGAGAGAGCTGATGGTATCATCAGTGAGAGGGAGAGATATTTTAATTTCGTTCATAGTGCGCTCCTTATAAAATAACGGTCTTGTGGCGGGCAGCATGGCACTGTATGCACACGCCAACCGGCAGACTTGCAAGATGCACGGGGTGAGTAAGCATGTGCACGGCAAGCGCTGTGCGAGTACCTCCAAAGCCCTGGGCGCCTATGCCGAGATCATTTATAGCAGCAAGAAGCTCATCTTCAAATGCAGCAATCTCCGGGTCAGGATTATGCTCGCCGACAGGGCGAATGAGTGCCTTTTTAGCCAGAAGCATGACCTGCTCTGAAGTGCCGCCGGCTGCACAGCCTACGATTATAGGCGGGCATGGATTCCCGCCTGCACGGCTGATGGAGTCAACAATGAACTTTTTAACGCCCTCGCGGCCCTGAGAGGGTGTGAGCATACCAAGCGACGACATGTTTTCAGATCCACCGCCTTTAGGGCAGACGGTAATCTTCAGCTCATCACCGGGGACAATGTCTATGTGGCATATGGCAGGGGTATTGTTGCCGCGGTTTACACGGTCACCAAGGATGTTGTCCTGAGTGCTCTTTCTGAGATAGCCGTTTACATAGCCTCTTGCAACGCCTTCGTCCATAGCCTCCTGAAAGCTTTTACCGCTTATGTGAACATCCTGCCCGAGCTCTACAAAGAAAACTGCAAAGCCTGTGTCCTGACATATGGGCTGGCGGCGCGATGCAGCAATATCCGCATTTTTAAGAAGGTCGCCGATAATACCGGCGCATAAAGGAGAGGCCTCTTCGCTCTGCGCTTTGATGAGCGCATTCCTCACATCATCCGGCAGAAAATAATTAGCCTCTATAACAAGTTTTTCGACGGCATCGGAGATATCCGATGATTTAATTTCTTTTATACTCATGATGATTCTCCTGAATAAAAGTTCATTTTAATAATAATCGCAGCGGGCAAAATAGTCAAACCTGAGGGCAATAAAAATATCGGGCATATAAATGGTACTCAAAGACTTGACACATATTTTTGTAATATATATTATTATTTATTATATTAATTGCAGCACCACGGGGAGATGAAATCTATGGGCAAAGTTTATGGCGAGAAACTGAAGATTCTGTATTTAAAAGACTTCCTTCTGCAAAATACAGACGAGCAGCACCCGGTCTCAGTGCAGGAGATGCTCGAGCATCTTGAGGATAAGGGCATTATTGCAGAGCGCAGGAGCATAGGCAGAGATCTGAAGGTGCTCGGAAGCGGGCACGGCTTTGATGATGAAGATGAGGACGATGACGCGGATGAAGGATACGGGCTGGATGTACGCAAAAAGGGCAGAAAGTTTTATATAGGCGAGCGCTTTTTCACACTGCAGGAAGTGAAGCTGCTTGTGGACATGGTGCAGACATCAAACTTTATCACCAAGGATAAGACCGACCAGCTTATTAAAAAGCTTATGACACTCACCAATAAATATGAGGCCGGCAAGCTCAACAGAAACGTATTTATCCGCAGCCGCATTAAAAATATGAACGAGAGCGTCTATGACATAGTTGATGCAGTTTCTGAGGCAATAAACGAGGACCGCGTGCTGCACTTTCAGTATTTTACATATGCGCCGGACAAAAGTAAAAAGCTGCGCCATGAGGGGCAGATTCATACTGTGAGCCCATTTGCCCTTATATGGGTGGACCAGAACTATTATATGCTCGGATATAACCATGATGCAGGGCAGATGCGCCACTTTAGAGTGGACAGAATGACAAATGTTGCTTCAGACAAAGGACCAAGACTCGGCAAAGCTGAATTTGAAAAAGAGGACATGTCACTTTATACTACAAAGGTATTTTATATGTTCACAGGCAAGACAGAAAGGGTGAAAATGCGCTTTGCCAACGACCTTGCAAGCTCTGTTATCGACCGCTTCGGTGAGGATATAATTCTGGTGCCTGACGGAGATGAGCATTTTGTGTTTGAAGCGGAGATAGTTGTGAGCCAGCAGTTTTATGCCTGGATATCAGCTTTTGAGGATAATGCCGAGATACTGTGGCCGGAGTCGGTCAGGGCCGGTATGCGAAAGCACATAAGGAAGATTCTTAAGCTATACGGAAAGAAAAAAATATAAAATTAATTCCATGCTGCACGAAAATTTCGCAGCATGGAAAATTTTTTTTGAAAAAATCCGGGATTTTTTGCGATTTATAATTTAAGTGCCATTTGTGTGACTCAGCGTATGCGATAATACAGCCATAGAAAACAAACACGGAGGAACACAAAATGAGTATTGCTAAATTAAGAGACACACTTGATATGCTTGAGGACGAACTTTCGGACATTATCGATGACGAGTCGCTATTCAGCGAGCGCATAAGGATTGAGAACAGAATCTGCAGTATCTGCGAGAGACTCACTTATCTTGAGAGCATAGCCTGAGAGTTTATAGGGCAACACAGAAAATACAAAACCGGAGGAAAAGATAATGTTTACTTTTGCTATAGCAGCCGCATTTGTACTGCCGCTTTTCGCATCGACAATTGCAGACAGCGAGGAGCGCACTGACGCAGACGTTTTCAAACATCCAAGAAAAGCAGAGCATGAGGCGGAGATAATCCCTCTCCGTTACCCCACAAAAATAGAAATCATCCCCGCATATGAGCGCGAGGATGATTACGGATACGGTGATTGCCTTAAAGAGCTTAGAGCGTGAGCTTAGAGACTGCCGAGCGGCTTTTCGTTATATTCATAGATTATCTGGTTAATCATGATGATGTCATAATAGCCGTGCTCCAGAGAATAGGCAACTATCATGTCGGTATAGTTGCTGTTTGAGAATGAATAGCCGGCAGAGCGCAGAAGAATGCTTGCGTCATTTATATTAAGCTGCAGCCCGATAGCACAGGCAAGGGCAGTGGCCTTGGTGGGCTTATAATTGGGCTTATTTACTATTGCATTGAATACCTGTCGGCTCAGGTTGGCGGCATTATAGAAGTCGCTGTCATCAATGTTGCGGCTGCTTATCATTTCTAAAAGCAGCTGGGAAAAACCGGTGCTGAGCACGGGCTCAAAGCCTGTGAGATACATAGCGGCCGGTGAGTGCATGCCGGAGGAGCTATAGCCGGTTTCTATATACCCGGCGATGCCGTCCCACAGCTCGCGAGGGATATTTGAGTTTTCAGGGTATGAAGGCTTTGAGCCGGATGATCTGCCTTTTGAATATTCCATTACACTCGCCCCTTTCGGCTATTATTGAATTTAAGTATAACATAAACTCTCGGCATTATGAAATACAAAATATTGAATAAAAGCTCTGACGATGCAGCTGCACCTGTTCAGAGCTTTGGTTTTTATAAAGTTAAGTATCAGAGATATTTTTCAAGCGCTGATATATCATCATTCTCCGTTGCCCAGCTGGTACAAAGGCGCACTACCATGTTATCTTCATCATACGGCTCCCAGCGGCTGAGATTCACATCCTTCTCAAGCTCGTTAAGAGAGTCATTGGGAATGATAATAAACTGCTGGTTGGTCGGGGTTTCAAGGAAGAAACGATAGCCTTTAGCTTTAAGAACAGCCCTGAGCTTTTCGGCAGTGCTTATGGCATTGCGGCTTATCTCCCAATAGAGCCCATCCGTGAAAAGCGTATCGAACTGCACCCCACACAGCCGCCCCTTGGCAAAGAGAGCGCCGTGCTGTTTTATAGTGGAGAAAAAGTGAGCAGGGGCATTGCCGCGCGGGAATACAACAGCCTCGCCGCAAAGCGCGCCGACCTTTGTGCCGCCAATATAGAAAACATCGCACAGCGAGGCAAACCCGGCAGGGCTTATATCACACCCAGAGCTCATTAGCCCGTAGCCAAGGCGAGCGCCGTCTATATAGAGAGGAAGGTTATACTGCAGGCATAGAGCGTGAATAGCTGAAAGTTCATTTTTAGAGTAGAGAGTACCATATTCGGTAGGGTATGAGATATACACCATGCCGGGGAAGACCACGTGTTCGTGGTTTGCATCGTTATAAAAATCTTCCAGAAAAGTTTTGAGCTCTTCAGCGGTGATCTTGCCATCGTGCTGCGGAAGCGGGAGAACCTTGTGCCCGGTATATTCTATGGCGCCGGATTCGTGCGATGCTATGTGCCCGGTCCGGGCGGCGATAACGCCCTCGTAGCTTTTTAAAAGTGCGGAGATGACAACAAGGTTTGTCTGTGTGCCGCCGCCGAGCATATAAATATCTGCATCAGGGCAGGCAAACTCTGCACGGATCTTTTCACAAGCAGAGATAGTGAAACAGTCGGCGCCATAGCCGCCCTGACGCACGGAGTTTGTTTCGGCAAGGCGCTCAAGGATCTTAGGATGGCAGCCGTTATTGTAGTCGCACTCAAAATAAAGGCTCATCTTATATTACCTTCTTCCCCATGTGGTGCGGGCGAGGGATGGAACCTGAATAGTCAATGCCCGTTATTATCTTTATAAGCCACAGGAAGAAAATGAGCACCAGAAGCGGGATAATGCAGGAGGTGACTATCACAACGGCGAGAGTCTCAATGAAGTGGTTTAGAATGGATGCGGCTTTGTCTGTGAGACTGTCGGCAGTTTCTGAAATGCGCTTTAGAATGGCGGAGATGGCATTGCTGTCCTCTGCAGCATCGGCGAGAGCGGAGGTCTCGTCAGCAAGATCCTCGGCGGAAGTGATAGTTGAGTCGATAGATTCCTGGTAAGAATCATATATAAGGTCAGATACCTTAAGGCTCAGCGGAATCACCATATAAAGAGCAAGCCCGAACACAACAAATTTGAATGCAAGGCGCTGCATCACCTTGGGGTTCCAGAAAAGGCTTGCAATTACCATAGCGCAGGCGCAGGGGATGAGAATCTTGAAGGTGCCGGCGCCGATTATTGTGAGAAGATATTTTTCGGAATATAAAACGCAGAGAATGAAAAGAAAGTCTTCGGAGAAGTCGGCAAGCTTTTCAGCAATAGGGGTAGCTGTATCGCCGGGAATTGCTGAAACGCCGGCTGAAGCTACGGTAGATGAAGCAGTGAGCTTTAAAACGGTTTCTATTTTGTCGTCAATGGCAGCGATGGTTTTTGCATGGGTCTCGGGGGATTCGGCCATGTCTGCTATCACAAGGATGGACAGCAAAGCTATGAGCACCAGAAAAACGGAGATAAGAACTTTTTTAAGTGTGGATTCCATGTTGTCAATACTCCTTTATCATTCAAAATCAACGGTGATGGTATAAATATCGAGATCGGCAAGACTGCCTATGAAATTGCGGATAAGCTTTTCAGCATTTTCGTTGGCTCTATCAAGAATGCCGCGTTCGATAGCTTTGGCGGAGACAGTGTCTTCAAGCTCCACAAGAGAGGTGTTGAAATCTTCAACAGACACGGGATTGCCGACACCGCTCTTTTCGGAGAAAAGCTGAAAGCTCTCAGGGTCGATGTCTATGTTAATAATAGAGGCCTCGGGCACGGTGACGAAAATCTTGAGATTATCGTCGTCCTTGATAACGCTGATTTCTGAAAAATCGATGCCGGCGGTAACAACACCGTCATAGGTGCCGAGATAGCTCGTTTCAGTAATGCCAAGGTTTATATTAAATATCTGCTTAACGCTTGTGAAGCTAATTGCATCGGTGAAATAATACTCCTCGGTAATGAGAGTGCCCATGTCGTTAAGACCGTCGGAGATGACCTCGGAGGATATCTCCTTTTCTACCTCGACTATCTTTTCAACTTCCTTCTCCTGGATTATCACTTCAGCAGTCGGCTGAGCGGGAGAGGGCTCCGGAGCGGCAGTACTAACATTATCAGCACTCACGGCCTTCCAGATGAGTAGCGCGGCAATGGCGATGACCAGCACCGCGATAAGAATAATATATATTTTAGAGGCTTTGCTTTTCATAGTGTCCACCTGCTTTCTTTCTTGCTTATAAAAAACAGTATATCCTCTATTATAAGAAGATATACTGCAAAAGTGTAAACTTTTTTTAATTTTCCATTAAGGAATGAGCAAAGATCAGCCCTTTACGAGGTCTTTGAAGTTCTTGCCTGCCTTGAAGGAAGGAACTGTGCATGCAGGAATGTCCATCTTCTCTTTAGTAAGAGGATTGATGCCGGTGCGTGCATTGCGCTGCTTGCTCTCAAATGTGCCGAAACCTGCAAACTGAACCTTGTCGCCTGCAACAACTGCTGCAACGATGCCTTCAAGAGCTGCGTCGAGAGCTGCAGCTGCCTGCTTCTGGTTGATGCCTGCATTTTCAGCCATCTTTTTTACTAATTCTGATTTTGTCATTTTTTGATTTCCTTTCGGGTTTAGATTTCCACAGGGGGATAATATAGCACATAGATTGCCATTTGGCAAGTGCGGCCCTGAGAATTAACAATTAAGTCACTTTTGCTTGCGTTTATGCTTTGGAAGCTCAAAGTCAGGTTCCTCGCCATGGAGAATGCGGATGATGTTAGGTCTGTGGCGGATAATTACTAGAGCTGCGGCAACGATTGAGAGAATAAGATAGTCGGCGCCGCAGTGCAGAAAACCTACTGCAATCGGCAGCGCAAAGGCTGCAAGCACCGAGCCGACTGACACTTTTCTGCTTGCAAAGGCCGCGATGAGAAATACTGCCAGAATGATGAGAAAAGCCATCGGGTCTATTGCAAAGGCTATGATAGCACCGACTGAAATGCCCTTGCCGCCCTTAAAGTCATAAAATACCGGATAGCAGTGCCCGAGGAGGCATGCAATTGCCGCAATGCACAAGCCCATACGGCCGAGAATAAAATACCCGTTCAGAAGCGCAAGACATGTTTTGAACATGTCGCCAAACAGTGTGCCGAGACCCGATGTGAGTCCGTATGAGCGGGCCATGTTCGTAGCGCCTGCGTTGCCGCTGCCGCGCTCGCGTATGTCTGATTTGTGAATGATTCTGGAGATGAGTATTGAAAAACTTACGGAGCCGATAATGTATCCGTTGATGATTATCACAAAATACTTTAGAACTTCCATGAGCCTAGTCTCCCATACAAAAGTTTTTACATTATATACAGCACATATGCTTTATGTCAAGGCAGAAATAATTAAATATCATGGCTGCAGGGCGGGAGAAATTGTGTCTTATTATAAACAATCATTGATTTTAAATAATGAACAAAGTAGAATATATAATGGTTGAGATTTTAATGCGAAATTTGTTATATATTACCAAATACGGGCCGGAGTGTACACCTTGGAGAGAGTAAGAATAAATATCTATGGAATAGTGCAGGGCGTGGGCTTCAGACCATTTATACATAAAGCCGTGATAGACCATCGTCTCACGGGATATATAAAGAACACTTCATCAGGTGTGGAGATAGAAGCAGAGGGCGATGCGAGCGAGATAGAGAAGTTTATCTCCACTCTCCCGGAAAAGGCACCGAAGCTTGCCGTTATAGAAAATATAAGCGTTAAACACGGCCTGCCGATTATAGGTTATAAAGACTTTGAGATAAAAAGCAGCCGGACAGATAAGATGCGCAATACTCTCATCTCGCCCGATATATGCATCTGTGATGACTGCCTGAGGGAGCTCAATACTCCGGGCAACAGAAGATATAAATACCCTTTCATAAACTGCACGAATTGCGGTCCGCGCTTTACAATAATAAAAGATGTCCCATACGACAGAGTCAAAACCTCTATGGGTGCCTTCCCAATGTGCCATGACTGCGAGGAGGAATACCACGATATAAATAACCGCCGCTATCACGCCCAGCCCGACTGCTGCAGCGTCTGCGGTCCGGAGGTATTCTTCGCGCACGGCAGAGATGATGAGAACATAACCGGGAATGCGGCAATAGAGCAGGCACGGCGAGAACTTAAAGATGGCAGAATAATTGCGGTAAAAGGGCTTGGCGGCATCCACCTTGCCTGCCGATGCGATATGCCCGAGATAGTATCGGAGCTCCGCTTAAGAAAACATAGGGACGAAAAACCATTTGCGATAATGTGCCGCGATACTGCCGCAGCAGAAAAGCTATGCGAAGTATCCGATGAGGAGAAAAAAATTCTCGAGAGCTTCAGACGCCCGATAACCTTATTGCGAAAAAAGATACCGGGAACATATATGCACTTAAGCGAGAATGAATATATAGGAATAATGCTCCCGTATACTCCGCTGCACTATCTCCTGCTGGGCGATGATATAGATATGCTTGTGATGACAAGTGCCAATATATCTGATGAGCCGATTATTTACAGCAACGATGAAGCGCTTGAGAAGCTTTCAGATATTGCAGACGGTTTTCTCCTTCATAACCGCGATATCGTAACCCGCTGCGATGACTCACTCTGCTGGACACTGGACGGGCATGAGTATTTTGCCAGAAGGTCAAGAGGCTATGTGCCGTTCCCGGTGCGTGCTGATACATCGGATATGCTCTTTGCGGCAGGGGCTGAGCAAAAGGCAAGCTTCTGTCTATCAAAAGAAAATTATGTATTTCCAAGTCAGCACATAGGCGACCTTAAAAACTATGAGACGCTCGAAAATTACGAGCAGCAGGCAGAGCATTTTAAAAGGCTTTTTGATATAGTTCCTGCGGCCGCAGCCTGCGACATGCACCCGGATTATCTGAGCACGCAGTATGCAGAAAGTCTAGGCGTCCCACTTCTAAAGGTTCAGCACCACCATGCACATATGGCAGCGTGCATGGCCGATAACGACCTTGAGGGCAAGGTTACAGGTCTTATATGGGACGGCACAGGTCTTGGAACCGACGGCACAATCTGGGGCAGCGAGTGCCTTTCAGGCGGATACGGCGGGTTTGACAGGATAGCTTCCATAAAACCCATACCGCTCATTGGCGGCGACAGGGCTGTGAAAGAAATTGACAGAGTTGCCTTTGCGCTTCTCAGTTTAAGCGGTGAGAGCGCGTGCAGCGAATTTGAAAGCTCTGCACAGTATGCAGAAATGCTGAGCCGCTCCATCAACTGCCCTCTGAGCTCAGGTATGGGCCGCCTTTTTGACGGCGCGGCTGCAATACTTGGAATAAAGGACCGTGCATCATATGAAGGACAGGGTGCAGTGCTCCTTGAGGCTGCAGCTGAGCGCGGAGGCTGCAGGCCGGACGGAGAATATCCGATAGAATTTTATGAAGAGGGCGGCACGGTATTTTTTGACTGGCGCCCGATAATAAAAGAGATGGTCAATGACCGGCGTAGGGGAAAGGCAGCAGGCGCTCTCGCCGCGGTCTTTATGAACACGCTTATGAAAATGGCCGTTGAAGAGTGTACCCGCACGGGCAATGAGAGGGTGGTCCTCTCGGGTGGGACATTCCAGAATATGTATATTATGCACACTCTGCCCGGGATGCTTGAGAAGGCGGGATTTGAAGTATTCAGGCACAGGCGGGTATCGTGCAATGATGAAGGGATAAGTTTGGGTCAGTTATGTGTCTTGCAGTACCACTTAAGATCACAGAGATAAACGGCAATACGGCCGTGTGCGAGTCGAACGGGATGTTCAGAGAAATCAGAATAGATTTCATAAAAAATCCCAAGGTCGGCGAGTATATCATAGCGCACGCCGGCTTTGCAATAGAAAAGCTGCCCGAGCAGCAGGCACTTGATGATCTTGCTGCCTGGGACGATGTTCAGCGCGCGATGGCGGGCGGAGATATATAATAAATGCAAAGTGACGATAAAATAATATCTGCCAGCGCAATAGCTGAAAAGATAGCTTCAATAGCACCGGATAAGAGAGTGCGCATAATGGAAGTTTGCGGCACACATACAATGTCTATTGCAAGAGCGGGCATAAAGAGTCTCCTGCCAAAGACGGTGCAGCTTATCTCCGGTCCAGGCTGCCCTGTATGTGTAACACCCGCAGGAGTGATAGACGCAATTCTTACCCTGGCAATAGAGAAAGATATTATTATCACCACCTATGGTGACATGGTGCGCGTGCCGGGTACACGCCCGGGAGATAACCTCCAGCGAAGGCGGGCTCTGGGCGCTGATGTGAGAATAGTATATTCTCCGATAGATGCCGTGAAGATTGCGCAGGAGAATAAAAATAAAGAGGTAATATTCCTTGGAGTGGGTTTTGAGACTACCGCCCCGGGGACCGCGGCAGCGGTCCTGAGTGCGCAGGAGGAGGGCGTAAATAACTTCTCTGTCCTCTCAATGCTCAAAACCGTGGAGCCCGCCCTCCGCGCGCTCATAGCACAGGATGATTTTGATATACAGGGCTTCCTGTGCCCGGGGCATGTGGCAACTATCATTGGCGAGAAGGGCTTTGAGTTTCTGCCGAGAGAATACAATATGCCAGCTGTTATAGCGGGGTTTGAGGCGGAGGATATTCTCGCTGCAATATATCGCCTTCTTCTGCAGATGAAAACGGGCGAGGCGAAGATAGAAAATGAATATAAGCGCGCTGTTGCTCCAAACGGCAACGAGCTTGCGCAGGGAATAATAAATAAATGCTTTTATCCCGGCGATTCCGACTGGCGCGGCCTTGGAGTAATAAGCGGCAGCGGGCTGCACTTTAAGGATGAATATGCTGCATTTGATGCGGAGAAGAAATTCGGCATCAGGGCTGTGAGCGGGACGGAGGCAAATACCGCCTGCCGCTGCGGTGATGTTATCACCGGCAGAATCACTCCGCAGCTGTGTCCGCTGTTTGGCAGACGCTGTGTACCTGAAGACCCGGTGGGGCCATGCATGGTATCAGGCGAGGGAGCATGCGCGGCGGCATATAAATATGCGGATGCGGAAGATATTTAACGGAGCTATTATAAATGGATGAGATAATCACTCTCGATTACGGCAGCGGGGGTAAAAAGACCTCTGCGCTGATAGAAAATATAATACTGCCGGCAATGGACAACGAGATGCTCGCGCCTCTTGGAGACGGCGCAGTTATGCAGGGGGCTGATAAACTTGTTTTCTCAACAGACAGCTTTGTTGTAGACCCGCTCTTTTTCCCGGGCGGAGATATAGGCAAGCTTGCGGTCTGCGGCACTGTGAATGATATATCGATGTGCGGTGGTGAGGCAAAGTTTTTAAGCTGCGCGCTCATTATTGAAGAGGGAATGGGCGTTGAGGAGCTTAAGAAAATAATAGACTCAATGAGTGCCGCGGCAAAAAGAGCCGGGGTGAAGATAGTTACCGGCGATACAAAGGTAGTAGAAAGAGACCGCGGCGACAAGGTATATATCAATACCTCAGGTATAGGATATTTAAAATACCCGGGGCTCGGCGTGGATAAGATAAAAAGCGGAGATAAGGTGATAGTTTCCGGCACAGCAGGCGACCACGGCACAGCAGTGATGCTTGCACGCAGCGGCATGGCACAGGGAAATATAATCTCTGATTGCGCACCACTTAATATTTTGTGCGAGAGCATTCTCTCAATAGGTGCCGATGTGAAGATTCTGCGTGACCCGACGCGCGGCGGTATAGCCACAACGCTCAATGAGTTTGTAGAGAAAAGTGAGCTTGGAATAGAGCTTGATGAGAGCGCCATCCCCGTGAAAGAGAGCGTAAGGTCTGCCTGTGATATGCTGGGGCTCGACCCACTGTACTGTGCAAACGAGGGCAAGCTCCTTGCAGTGGTTGCTGCCGGGGACGAAGAAAAGGTCCTTGCAGCTATGCGAAATACGCAGGAGGGCAAAGACGCCGCAGTTATAGGCACGGTTACGGATAAATATAAAGGCAAAGTAATTATGAAGACAAAATTCGGCGGCAGCCGTGTGCTCCAGAAGCTCACAGGAGCTCAGCTGCCCAGAATATGTTGATAAACAAGACCAAATCTGAAGAGAGAGGTGAGATATTTGCAGGAGTATAAACGTATAGACATCAGCATAGACGAGATAGTCCCCACTGCTGAAAAGATGCGCAAAAACGGCATTTATCTTGTGATGATCCATGGTTTCCTGAATGAGGAGGGGAAAGCGGACATCTCATACGACTATGCAGCTGGTGCTGCAGTGGAGTCATACCATGTGGTAGGCGAGACAAAGCTGCCGAGCATCAGTGCTATCTATGATACTGCTGCCGAGTGGCCCGAAAGGGAACTCAACGAATTCTACGGCTGGGAGTTTGAGGGACTCGATGTTTCCAAGAGACTTTTCCTGCCGGAGGATATGCTGGAGGACCAGGGCAAGGGCCAGATCATGGTAACTCCGCTTGAAGAGCTGCGCAGGCTTAACGGAGTAGGACAGGAGGCAGAGAAATGAGCTACATAGTACCGATAGGACCATACCATCCCGCGCTTGAGGAGCCTATACATGCAAAGCTCATCACCGAGGGCGAGGTAATTAAAGATGCTGAAGTGTTTGTGGGCTATAATCACCGCGGTATTGAAAAGCTTGCCACCGAGCGCAACGCCATACAGACGCTTGTTCTCGTTGAACGTGTGTGCGGCATATGCTCGCACTCCCATGCCTTCACGTATGCAATGTGTGTTGAGGGCATAAACGATGTGGAGGTCCCAAAGAGAGGACAATATATAAGAGTAATAACAGCTGAGCTTGAAAGGCTCCATTCACATCTGCTGTGGCTGGGCATAGCCTGCCATATCATCGGACACGACAGTATGTTTATGCACATATGGGACGAGCGTGAGCTGGTGATGGACCTTCTTGAAAAGCTCAGCGGCAACAGAGTCAACTACGCAATGGTTACAATAGGCGGTGCCAGACGCGATATAGACGATGAGCTGCGCCGCGAGATACTTGAAGGCTGCGATAAGCTCAAAGCACCTATGGACCGCATAGTTGATATAGCGCTCAACGATAAGACTATTGCAATGCGCACAAAGGGAGTCGGTGTTCTCACAACAGAGGATGCAATACGCATGGGCGCTGTAGGTCCGCATGCCAGAGCATCAGGCGTAAAGATAGATGTGAGAAAAGACGCACCGTATTCTTCTTATGATGACTTTGAGTTTGATATCCCGACCGTTGACAGCGGCGATGTTTTCGCAAGAGTTGTTGTGAGAGCACTTGAGTGCTACGAGAGCATCAAGATTATCCGCCAGGCACTTGAAAATCTGCCGGAAGGTCCTATAAATCTCGGCAACAAGCTCCCGAAAATCCAGGCAGGACAAAATGTTGCCCGCCACGAGGCACCGCGCGGTCAGCTCAGCCACATGGTGGTTGGTAACGGCAAGCTTGAAAATTACAGAGTATCTATCCACGTTCCAAGCTATAAAAATACCCCGACTATCCCCGTTATGCTGCGCGGCAATACGGTTTCGGATGCGGGACTTATCATAGCCAGCATAGACCCGTGCTTCTCCTGCCTTGACAGATAAAAATGCACGAGCTTGCAATAGCGCAGAACATAATAAGCGTCGTCAGCTCCGAGAGTGAAAAGCGCGATTTCACAAGAGTTGATGAGATCTCTCTGGCCATAGGTGAGTATTCGGGCATTATCCCGGAGTGTCTTGAGGAGTTTTTCCCCATAGCATCAGCCGGCACTGCGGCAGAGGGTGCAAAACTCAGCTACAAAACGATAAAAGCTGAGTTTAAATGCCCTGAGTGCGGATACGAAGGCACAATAGAGCGAAAAAAAGCCTGCTGCCCCGCATGCGGGAGCTGCAGTGTGAAGATGACAAAGGGCAGAGAGTTTTATATAGAAAGTTTAAAGGTTGAATAAAAACGAAGGGAATGATCAGCTTGCAAAAAACAAAATTCTCAGGCGTAGTTTCCACATTTATTTTGTGTTTTGCCTTCTGGATGCTGCTTACGTGGTCTGTTGATACGCAGGAACTGATAGCAGGCGCAATAGTGAGCCTTGCTGCGGCACTTTTTACATCCAGATTCTTTATCCATGAAAGTCCGGGGCATTTCTATAACCCCTTTAACCTGCTGGAGTTCATAATTTACCTGGGCGTATTTGATGTGGAACTATTTAAGGCAAATATAGACATGGCAAAGCGCTGCCTTGGCGGATGCAAAAATATAAACCCCGGCATAATTAAGACCGAGGTAGACCTTCCAAGCGACTATGCAGAGTCTCTGCTTGCTAACTGCATCACACTCACTCCGGGCACTATTACTCTGGATATCGCCGAGCAGGACGGGAAAACATATTTCTATGTCCACTGCATCGATGTTACGGGCATGAAGGAGCTCGAGCCGGGAGTATATGACCCGGGCGATGCCTTTAAGGGCAATATGGAGAAATGGATAAGGAGGGTATGGCATTGATAGAAATACTTATTTTTGCAATTGCATATATTGTATTGGCAGCAGCCAACTTCTATCGCTTCATTAAAGGACCAACTGCTGCAGACCGCATGAACGCGGGCGACTGTATGGACATTCTTGTATCCTGTGCAATGGTACTCTTCTCCATCTACAGCGGGCGCGGAATATATCTTGATATATCCATAATCACAGCTATGCTCGGTATAATCAACACTATGCTTGTCGGCCGTTATCTTGATAAGGGAAGGTGGATAAGCAAATGATACTCAGAATAATAATTGATGTGCTTATCGGCCTGGGCGTATTCTTCTCACTGGTGGGCACAATCGGCGTTAACTTTATGCCGGATACCTTCAGCCGCATGCAGGCAAGCACCAGCATTACAACATTCGGCGTGCTGGGAATAGGTTTTGGCGCAATACTCTATGCCATATTCATAATGGGCAGCGGCGCGACTGCAGTTAAAATAGCAGTTATAGGTGCGCTAGTGCTGGCGGTAAACCCTGTGGGCGCACATGCGCTGATGAAGGGTGCTTACAGGTCAGGCATCCGCCCGGATAAGAAGATGGAAAGAGATGACTTCAGGGAGGATTTCAATGAGTAGTACTCTTATTGCAGTATTGGATGTCCTTATAATTCTGGGACTTGTTGTATCAGCTGTACTTGCATGCCACTTTGAAAAGCTCCTCTCGTCGGTTATAGCAATAGGCGTTACCGGCATATTCGCAGCGGCGGCATTTCTGCTGATGCATGCACCTGATGTTGCTATTTCTGAGGCGGCAGTCGGTGCGGCACTGAGCCCGATGATATTCATCGTTGCGCTTAAGAAAATGGGAGGGGGAGACGATAAATGAAAAAGTGGCTCACATATGTCTCTCTCGGCGTGATATTTGTTGCTATGATAGCAGCGGCTTTCACAATGGGCACATTTGCCCCTACATACAGCGGTGAGGACGCGGCAGTGTCTGTTTATGACCTGCAGCAGGACCCTGACAGCTATGATGACAGCGAGGTATCGGGCGCTGCCGACGCTATAGTTCAGCAGAACCTTGCCAATACTCACGCTGTAAACGATGTTACTTCGATAGTATTTGACTTCAGAGGCTACGACACCATGGGCGAGGCATTTATACTTATAACAGCTGTTGCCGGTGTTACGGTACTTCTTCGTAAGAGCACGAGAGAAAAGAAGGAGGAGATGGAAAATGCAGGAAAAGAATAAGCCGCATGTAAAGCGTGTTATACAGCGCTGCGGATGCGATAAGGTTCTGCCGCTGTGCTTTGTGTATATTTTCTATATAATCCTGCACGGGCATCTTTCTCCGGGCGGCGGATTCCAGGGCGGTATATTGGCAGTTGCAACACTTCTGCTTGTGTATCTTGGGCACGGCTATCAGGAGACAAAGAGAGTGTTTCTTCCCAACTCCATGAGACGTCTTGAGGGTGTGGCACTTATACTCTATGTGGCACTTGCCCTGTTCGGCATCGCATTCGGTGTGCAGTTCTGCCAGAACTTTGCATATGCAAACGGCGATATTGGCGCACTCATAAGCTCCGGTACTATCTCATGGATGGACGAGGCTGTTGCATTCAACGTGCTCACAGGCTCAATAGTGCTTTCAATAGGTATGCTTAGTGTCCTGTATCCGCAGGATATAGACAAAGACGATAAAAGGTGAGAGGTAACGGATATGAATATACAGATATTTAACTATATTGCCTCGTTTTTCCTTATTATTCTCGGTCTTTATACAATAGTTACCAAATATAACCTTATGAAGACCGTTATAGGCCTTTCCATAATGGATTACGGCGTAAATCTTCTTATAATCTCCATAGGCTATAACCCGGGCGGTACAGCACCTATATTCACCGAGGGTGAGCTTACACAGGCAAGTTACTTTGTTGATCCTATACCTCAGGCCCTTACTCTCACATCCATTGTTATAGGTGCATGCGTTACCGCAATGAGCGTTGCGCTTGTTATAAAGCTTGAAGAGCAGTATGGCACGCTCGATACCCGCAAGATAAGGAGGCTCAGAGGATGAATTTTATCAGTTATGAGCACTTCCCTGTCTATGCGATAATGTGTTTCTTCCTTGGCGCCTTCATAGTGGCGGCCATAGGAGGCAGAGATGCTACCGGCAAGAATGTTACCGCCAGAGGCATTGTGGCGCTGATAGCGAGCGGGCTGTCGCTCACTTTCATAATAATGCTTATAAAGCCGGTTGTGCTAGACGGCAATATAATAGTCTACTGGCTCGGCAACCGCAGCCTTGCGGGCGGATATGCTATAGGTATTGCTCTTGAGGTAGATGCGCTGAGCGTATTCTTCGCGCTGCTCACAACGGCTGCAGTATTTGTGTCGTGCATCTATTCGCAGACATATATGAAGCATGATGACAATATAGGTCAGTATTATATACTCTTCCTTATGCTCTCGGGCGGAGTTCTCGGTCTTGTGCTTACGGGCGATATATTCAATATGTATATCATGGTCGAGATTCTCACCTTTGCAGCTGTTGCTCTCACATGCTTTAGAAAGAATGCATACGGCGCGCTTGAAGCAGGATTCAAGTACCTGGTGGTGGGGTGCATAGGTTCAACCTGTGTTCTGTGCGGCATCATTATGCTATATGCTCAGGCCCACACATTAAACTTTGCGCAGCTTTCGGCACTTATTCCAAACAATATGAATACCGCTACAAAAGTTGCTTTCGCACTTTTGTTTATAGGCTTTTCCACAAAGGCATTCATCGTGCCTTTCCATCCGCTGGCAGCAGATGCTCACGGCGCAGCTCCGGCATCTATATCGGTGCTTATATCCGGCGTTCTCACAAAGTCCGGTGTTTACGGGATTATAAGACTGACATACTTCCTCTTCCAGACGATGGGTCTGAGCTCATTCCAGTTTCTGCTGGTGTTTGTGGGATGTGTGAGCATGTTTGTGTGCGTTACTATGGCACTTGCCCAGCATGACTTTAAACGTCTGCTTGCGTTTCACTCTATCTCACAGATAGGCTATGTGCTCACAGCCGTGGGACTATGTACGGCGCTGGGCTTTTCAGCAGGTATCTACCACGCAATGAACCACACCTTATTTAAGGGGCTGCTGTTCCTTGCAGCAGGTGCTGTATTGCACGAAACGGGCACCACGAGCCTTGATGAGCTGGGCGGCCTTTCAAAGAAGATGCCGCACACTACAGCGCTATTTCTTATAGGCGCATTTTCAATAAGCGGTATTCCTCCGTTCAACGGCTTTGCATCAAAGTGGATGATATACAATGCCTGCTTTGAAAAAGCAGGTGAGACGGGATCTATAGGATATGCACTTGTTACCATTATCTGCCTTATCACATCGGTTCTCACACTCGCATCTTTTGTGAAGGTGAGCCACTCCGTATTCTTCGGCAGACTCCCTGATAAACTCAAAGATGTGCAGGAAGTACCATTCGGCATGCGCCTTGCAATGGGGATTCTTGCAGCGCTGTGCATACTCACAGGCATGTTCCCGAACTTCGTTACCAGATTCCTCACCGAGCCTGCAGCAGCTGCAGCATTTAATGCCTCCGGCTATATAGATGCGGTTATGGGCTCAGGCTATGCAGCAGAGCACCTTGTGGGCAGTAGTGTAAGCGCTGCAATGACATTCGTTGAAGTAGGCTGCTGGGAGCCGGTATCATGGCTTCTTATACTGTGCATAGGTCTGCTGGCAGTTACAATAGTTGCTGTAAGCACAAAGTATGACTATGTAAGTGAAATCGCTGAAGGCGAAGCACCCGACAGCAAGCACGATCTGTTCTTCGGCGGTGAGAAGAGCGAATTTTCACAGGTTGGCGGATCTGACCTCTTCTGGGGATTTAAGCATAACTGGAGGCACTACTTCAGCTTTATGCATGATCTCCACAGCGGCATTGTCAACGACTATGCGCTCTGGGCAGTAATAGCATTGGCTCTTGCAATGCTCTTCATGCTGATAATACTTTAAGGAGGGCAGAAAAATGAGCGGATTAATTATAAATGCACTTGTTTATCTTGGATATATCCTTATATTCCCTGGCTTCCTTTTCTGCTGTCTCTGCGGACTGCTTCTATGCGGCATTGAGCGCAAGATTGTTGCAAGAATGCAGAAGAGAGTTGGACCTCCTGTTATCCAGCCGTTTTATGATTTCTTCAAGCTGTGCGGCAAGGAGACTATAATCCCCGCTGCCGCCAATAAGACCATATATCTTTTAGCTCCCATCATAGGGCTTACGGCGCTGGTAGTTATACAGCTATTTATCCCTATATTCTCATTCACGGCATTTTCGGGCATGGCGGATGTTATAGTAATTCTTTATCTGCTGCTTATTCCGGCTCTATCTGAGATACTGGGCGCTTCGGCATCAGGCTCTCCGTACGCGGGAGTCGGTCTTTCAAGAGAGATGGTAACTATAATCTCATGCGAGCTCCCGCTTGTGCTTATACTCCTTGCTGTCGGCAAGGTGGCAGGCAATGCAGCGGGTACGGGAGTATCATTCTCACTTAGCGCTATCCGTGATTACCAGACAGCAAACGGCTGCATGATCCTTAAGCCGTCCCTTATCCCGGCAGCTATTGCAATGCTGCTGGTTATCCCGGGCGAGATTGGCAGCCACCCATTTGATGCTGCTGAAGCCGAGACGGAGATATGTGAAGGCATGCTCGCTGAGTTCAGCGGCGCACCGCTTGCAATATATAAGCTCTCGCACGCAGTGAAGATGCTCACAATGACAAGCCTTTTCGCTGCCCTCTTCCTGGGCGGGGCAGGCACGGGGCTCATTATAGTTGATGCACTTATAGTGTTTGCAATAGGTGTTGTGATAACCATATGCGTGGTAGCACTTATTAACGCGGTTACAGCCAGATTAAAAATAGAACAGCTATTTAAATACTACTGGACTGTTGTTTCAGGGCTGGCTCTGCTGAGCGTCATCCTTGTGTGGTTTGGACTTTAAGGAGGGGAGATAGATATGTTTAAAAATACCGTTATAGAAAGCTCCGCCAAGTCTCCATGGCTGTTCCACATAAATGCCGGATCATGCAACGGATGCGATATAGAGATAGTTTCTGTGCTCACTCCGCGCTATGATGCCGAGCGTCTGGGCTTTAAGCTTGTGGGATCTCCGCGCCATGCGGATATAGCAATAGTAACGGGTCCTGTTACAAAGCAGTCTCTGCCGAGAGTACTTAGAACTCTTTCCCAGATCCCCGAACCCAGATGCATAGTAACATGCGGGTCCTGTCCGCAGTCGGGCAATGTATTCAAGGGCAGCTATTCGGTTGCCGGTCCGCTGAGCAAGTATGTGCATGTGGATGTTGATATAGCAGGCTGCGCACCGAAGCCTGAGGCCATAATAGACGGTCTTGCCAAGGCAGCGGCGATTCTGGCCGAGAAGAAAAAGAACCACATTACCAACGAGACTCCGGGTCTCGGCGATGATGCCGCGCAGGAGAAAGGAGATGCCGAATAATGGATTTCCCGTTTGTTAAAGAGGCAATAACCCAGCTTTTCAGCAAACCGAGCTGCGCAATGTACCCGGCAGTTGAGCATGAGGCTGCTCCAAACTACCGCGGCAGACTTGCATATGATGCCGAAAAATGCCTGGGCTGCGGTATGTGCGAAAGAGTTTGCGCAGGCGGCGCTATAAAAAGAGTTATAGAACCGGTGGAAGAGGGAGATAAAATCACTCTCACATTCAATATGGGCTCATGCACATTCTGCGGCACGTGCTCAGACTTCTGCTCCACCAAGGCTATCACACTCACAACGGACTACCATATGGCAGTTACGAGCGAGAAGGACCTTATTGTAAGCGGCAGCCACATAAAGGTGAAAAAGAAACCCGCACCCACCCCGGCAGCAGATGCTCCCGCAGACGCCGGCAAAGCATCAGTTCAGCCGCGCGATGACGGAAAGCCTGTTAATAACCCTGATTTGTGTGTATTCTGCACGCTATGCGCAAAAAAATGCCCGCAGGAAGCACTTACAGTAGATAGAGCCAATAAAACATGGCGGCTTGATGAAGATAAGTGCATAGCATGCGGAACATGCGCATCTGTTTGCCCGAAGAAAGCAATAATTATGTAATTTATAAAGCACAAAAACTACCGCCGGTACACGGCGGTAGTTTTTGCGTTTGCAATATACTTATATTTAAATCACAACAGTTCGACAATCAGCTTAACGAAAAATACTGCCAGAACGATGATCATTATGGGCTTCATGGCTCTTGCGCCCTGCTTCTCAAAGAACCTGGCGCCGATATAGTTGCCGGCAATGCCGAAAAGACCTGCCGTGAGACCAAGGAGCAGGAGAGTATTTCCGCTTCTGAGGTATACGACGAGAGCCGAGATGTTTGACGTGAGGTTTATTGCCTTGGTTATGCCATTTGCACGGCGAATGTCTATATGAGCAGCAGCCGTCAGCAACAGAATAAGAAATGTGCCGGTGCCGGGACCATAAAAACCGTCGTAAGCGCCGATAGCAAAAGCAGCAAGGCAGGCGATGATAATGGTTTTCGTGAGGGGATAGGGCTGCCTTTCAACATCCAGGACTTTTCTGCCGAGTACAAAGTAAGCTATTACGGGAAGAATGATGAGCATTACTATCTTGAAGCTGCGCTCATCTATTAAAAGGGCAATGTTTGCGCCGAGAGTAGAGCCGATAAAGGCGAAAATGATGCAGAAAAGAGCTTCTTTTAGCGGTATGAAGCCCGCCTTTGCAAATTTGAAGGTCGACATAGCTGTGCCCATGCAGGAACTGAGCTTGTTGGTGCCGATGGCCATGTGGGCAGGAAGACCAACCATCATGTACACCGGAAGCGTTATAAGCCCGCCGCCGCCCGCAACAGCATCAATAATGCCGGCAAGAAAGACCATGGGACAGACGATTAGAAAATGTAAAATTGATAATTCAAAATTCATAATTAACTCGTAAAAAATACGGCCGGGAAGATCCCGACCGTATTTTTTTATTAGTAAGCTTAAGCGAGGGCAGCTGTGATGATTGCCATCTGGTAGATCTCTTCTGCGTTGCAGCCGCGGGAGAGGTCGTTGATAGGAGCATTGAGACCCTGAAGAATAGGACCAAATGCTGCATATCCGCCGAGACGTGCTGCGATTTTGTAGCCGATGTTGCCGGACTGAATCTCAGGGAAGATGAAGGTGTTGGCATAGCCTGCAACAGGGCTGCCCGGGAACTTGAGCTGGCCGACTTCAGGAGAAACGGCAGCGTCAAACTGCATTTCGCCGTCTATTGCAAGATCAGGAGCCTTTTCCTTGGCAATAGCTGTTGCATTGCGGACAAGGTCAACATTCATGCCCTTGCCTGAACCCTTGGTGGAGTAGGAGAGCATTGCAACCTTTGGCTCTACGCCAAATGCTTTGGCAGTAGCTGCGGTTTCAATTGCGACTTCTGCAAGCTGGTCGGCAGCGGTGAGAGTTACATTGCCTTCTTTATCTTTCTTGTCTACATAGGAGATATTAACAGCGCAGTCGCCCATAGCGAGGATTTCTTCGCCTTTTACCATAATGAAGCAGGAGGAGACAAGGTTTGCACCCTTTTTGGTCTTGATAATCTGGAGAGCAGGGCGGATAGTGTCTGCGGTGGAGTATGTTGCACCGCCGAGAAGAGCATCAGCATAGCCGAGCTTTACGAGCATGGTGCCGAAGTAGTTGTTGGTCTTGAGAAGGTCAGCACACTCATCAGCAGTCATCTTGCCTTTACGAAGCTCAACCATTGTTTCAATCATCTTGGGCATATCTTCAAAATTTTCGGGGTTGAGGATTTCTATGCCGGTAATGTCGAACTCGCCTTTAACAGCGTTGATTTCTTCTGCATCACCAATGAGGATGGGGGAGAGGAAACCGTCTTTCTGAAGACGGGAGGCTGCTTCGAGGACACGGGGGTCCGGCTTGTCTGCAAGGACGATTTTGCGGGGGTTATTTTTAAGAATTTCTATGAGATTTTCAAACATAATAATACCTCCAAGTATTAATAATTATCCTAAACAATTTATCACAATACATGCAGCTTTTCAAGAATATAT
>R14__coassemble_596_pt1 | contig 23453 bp, 13 predicted proteins | sample R14__metabat2_low_PE_022 | metagenome-assembled genome bin R14 | reverse complement strand
CAAAACTATCATCAGAAGTAAAACGTTTAAAAGATACAGAAGGAGGCGTTAATGCCATGTGTCAGGTTATGCAGCACTATGAGAATATAGCGAGAAACGAAGGTATAAAAGAAGGCGCAGATAAAGAAAAAAGACGCAGTGCATTAGAAGCGATTAGAGCCGGAGTGGATATATCACTGGTTGCTAAATTCACGGGGTTAACTGTCTCCCAAATTGAGCAGTTGCTTGCGGCGGCTGAATAATAACGCAAATTACTTCTAAGTTACGAACATTTATTCATTATATTTTCCGAAAAATCGCTCATCTGAGCGATTTTTTGTTTTATGCAGTAGGGCCGTACGCGAAACGCGAAACGTGCATGAGCGCCCGCGCACTAGGCCCTAGTCCCTAATTTAGCAGTCTCTCTTTTTTTATGCCTGAAAGTATGATATAATAATAAATTGGATTAGAGCATATGAAAATCAGACCTTTTGGGTGCAAGGGTGAGGATATGAATTTTCGTGAAAAGAAATATATGTCGCTTTTCTCGGCGGCGGTGGCAACAGCACTTTTATATTTTGCGCTGAGCGCAGCGGACAGCGTTATTGCGGGTCACTTTGTGGGCACGGGCGCACTGTCGGCAATTGCGGTGGTGTCGCCGCTGAGCGAGATTACGGCATTTCTCGGGATGCTGTTTATTTTCGGCTGCCGCATTCTCTATCCCAGGGCGCTGGGTGCAAAGGATGTGGACGGCGCCAACAGGATATTCTCCTGCGCTTTCACGCTGGTGCTTATACTTACAGGCATTGCCATTATTGCGCTTATCGCGCTGGAGGATTTTTATTTCAGCATATATAATCTGGACAACGCCTGCAGGGAGCTGGCGGTTGAATATTATAGATATTCAAAGTTTGTATATGCCATTACCCCGCTTATAACATTCATAGCGCAGATAGTCTATGCCGACGGCGACAGCCGCACGAGTTTATTATCCAACATGGCATTTGTGGGAGTGAACATTCTGGCATCGATAATATGCGCTAAGAGCATGGGCATTGCGGGAATAGGGCTTGGCTCTCTTCTGGGAGGGTTATCGAGCCTTGCGGTATCCGCCGTGCACTTTGTAAAGGGCGGCACACTCAAGTTCAGGCCGACGCTTGCGTTAGCTGACATAAAAGAGCTTATGAAATACGGGCTTCTTGATGCAAGCGTATTTGTGTCGAGAGGCATAAACGGCGTTGTTATAAATGCGTTTATAACGGCAAGATTCGGCGATGCTTACCTGGCGGTATTTTCAACGGTGGGATATGCGATGAGTCTTGCGAGCATGTATGCAGGATGCTCGGGCGCAATGATCCCGATACTCAATATATATGAGGGCGAGAAGAATTTCGACGGAGTTAAAAAGATACTGCGCTTTGCCATGAAGGTTACAATCATCACGGGGATTGCGCTCACGGCGGCGGGAATTGCCCTGGCGGGGGTGATACCGAGACTGTTCTCATTTGATGATGAGATGCTTATTAAAGAGTGCATTGCCGGCATAAGGATAAGCTGCCTTACAATGGTGTTTACGGGCATTGTGGATGTGATGATATCGTATTATAACTGCATAGGAAAGAATGTGGCGGCAACTATAATGGCGCGCACAAAGGATACGGTAATATTCCTGCTGCTGTTTTTGAGCGGTGGAGTGATCTTCGGCTTCAGGGGCATATGGCTTGGGAATACTCTTACGCCTGTTGTTACGCTGATTGCGGGATATTTTATGGCAAGAGCGCTTTACGGGAAGGATAATTTCCTGGCTCTGCCGGGCGGGGACAAAAAGATATATACTATCGACATTCCGATTGATGAAAAGCACGTAATAGGTGCGCGGGACGAGATGGAAGAGTATCTTAAAAAAGAAAATGCCGACAGCGAGAGAATAAACAGGGTGATGCTGCTTATTGAGGAATACGGCATGAGCATACTCGAGGGCAACCCCGGCAAAAAGAACTATATGGAGATAACATATATGGAGGATAAAGAGGGCGCAAGCCTTATCTTCCGCGACAGCGGCAGGGCCGAAAACCTGACCGATGAGGAGACGGTTGAGTCGCTGAGAGGCTATGTGCTGGATACATATGTTGGGGTAATGAAAAATACCGACTACATGAAGGTGCTTGGATGCAGCCGCAAGATATATGATCTGTGATGCGGGAAATTAATTTTAGGGCAGGGAAGAGATATGAATATACCGGGCAGAACATTTCTTGATAATCTGAAGGGAATAATGGAGAGCCGTCCTGAGACACTGGCTGTGCAGGACGAGACATCATCATGCACATACGGGCAGCTCAAAGAGCTTTCGGGAAAGGTATGCGCATATCTGCTTGAAAAGAACATAGGCAAAGAGGATATTATACTTATACGCCTTCCAAACAGCATTGCGGCGATTGTGTCGGCAGTGGGCATACTGCGCGCGGGCGGGGCATTTGTGTTCTGCCAGGGCGAATATACAGACGAGATGGCGCTTAAGCTCAAGGCTGAGTGCGAAAGCCCTCTTATAATAGACGGCGGAGTATATAAAGAGATGATGGAGCGCTCTGCCTCAGACTATTTTGCTGCAAGGGGCGCGCACGAGCTAGCATATATAACATATACATCCGGGTCAACCGGTATGCCCAAGGGCGTTATGATAGAAAACGGCGCACTTGACCTGTGCTGCCTTGCAAACAGCATGGAGGGGCACGCTCTGGCCTTCCCTGAGGACAGAATGGCACTTATAGCCCCACTTGGCTTTACGGCGGGGCTTATAGTTATGAATATAGCGCTCACGGCAGGCTGCGCGATGTTTATTCCGCAAAGCGCGGTGAGAGATGCGCTGAAGCTGAAGGCGTATTTTATAGACAATAAGATTACGGCACTTTTTTCAACACCGTCTTTCTACCATATGATAGCCGATTCCAAGGACTCCATACGCGTGGTGGTGTTTGCAGGCGAGCCGGCAGACTATGTATCTAAAGAGGGCGTGGTATTTTTCAACTGCTACGGCCAGTCTGAGACGGGCACGATAGTTCTGCGCCACCTTATAACGGAAGAGGACAGAGACAAAGCCCTTATACCTGCCGGCGAGGCGGGAATGCCGGGAGTTGTGATAAATCTTCTTGATGAAGACGGCGAGGAGGTACAGCAGGGCGAAAAGGGCGAGCTGTGCTTTAAAAACCCGTTTTTCAGAGGGTATAAGAACCTGCCGGAGGAGACTTCTCACGCCAAGAGAGGCGGAGTGTATCACTCGGGCGATGCTGCGTATCTTGATAAAGACGGCAATTACTATATCTCCGGCAGACTTGATGACATGATTAAGATAAACGGCAGAAGAGTTGAAGCTGCCGCTATAACTGCTGCGCTGAAGGATACGGCGGATATAGACAAGGCGATAGTAAGAAAGGTCACCCACGGGGCGAGCACGGCGCTGTGCGCATATTATACAGGCGAGAATACCATAGATAGTGAGGAGATATTCAATAAGCTATCTGAAAAGCTTCCGGCATATATGGTGCCGAGCTTTTATATTAAGCTTGATGCCTTCCCGCTTAATAAAAACGGCAAGATAGACTATGAAAAGCTCCCCGTGCCGGCAATTGAGCAGACCGGTGCAGACAGCACTCTTACAGACACCGAGAGATATATAACCGGCAGCATCTGCGCCATTATGGGGCTTGATGCAGGGCGCGGCATAGCAAAGGATAAGAATCTTATAAGCATAGGCATGGACTCACTGAGCGCCATTGGGCTTATTTCGGATATATCAGACCATTACGGTGTGGAGATAAATCTCGGCAGCTTTATGAAGGAGCCGACGATAGAAAATCTGGCGCTGCTTGTTGACAAAGCGGGCGATGAGAAAAGCGAAGAGAGCGCTGAGACGGACGACGGCTTCTATCCGCTCACAGGCAACCAGACGGGACTTTATCTTGCCTGGCTGAGAGACAAAAGCTCAACGCAGTATAATATGCCCTGTTTTTATAATTTCGACAGGGACAGGATAGATATTGACAGGCTTGAAAGCTGCCTTGCTGTGCTTTTTGACAGGTACCCCGTACTCAAGGCAAGGCTTGTGCCTGTGCCTGAGGAATACCGCAGCCGCGCAAAGGGCAGCCCTGCCCTGCACCGCGTGAGTGATGGACCGATAGAGGTGGAGCACATATATCTTGACCACGAGATAGCCTCCACTCCCGAGGAGGAATACAGCTACTTCCAGAAGATGGTGGTGCCGTATGATCTTCTTAAGGATAATCTCTACCGCGGCAAGCTCATTGTGACGCCGAAGAAGGTATATCTATTTATGGATATACACCATATTATATTCGACGGCATATCGCAGAATATATTCCTGCAGGAGCTTGAGGAGCTGTATAACGGCAAAGAGCTCGGCAAGGCGCCGAGATCATTCCTGGAGTATACAAGGATAGCATCGCGCATAACGGGCGAAGAGAAATACCATGAATCAAAGAAGTATTTCAAAAAGCTCACCGGCAGCAAGAGGGCATTCCATCTCTCCACCGGCAAAAAGAACACTCAGACCCGGAAGCGCGAGATGGGGCGCATATACTGCCATGTGAAGCGCGATGAAATAGCCGAATACTGCCGCAGCCTTGCCGTGACGGAGAGCTCATATATCCACGCGGCCGTATTATATACTCTTAAGGCAATGACGCGCGAGGAGGAGCCCGGCATTGTTACCATTATGCACTCACGCGACTTTATGGGTGCGGGCTTCAACAGGGCTATGGGCATGTTCTCGCAGGCGGTGCCGCTGGTGCTTAAAAATAGCGGCGAGAGCGAGACAGGGGAGTATATACGCTCTGTACACAGCCAGCTTGTAGACTCAATGGAGATGAGCGGGCACTTCTATGGCGAGATGGACTTTGTTACCGATGTGATGATTGCCTACCAGGGCGACCTTTTTGAGGTGTGCATTGCGGGAGTGAAGGCTGTGCGCCTTATGCCCGATACGCCGCAGTTCCCTCTGACGGTATTTGTATACGGGCTGCCGGGAGAATATGAGCTGGAGATAAACTATGACCCGGCGCTATTTGATAAGGAGCTTATAGGCTCGTTTGCCTCGGGCGTTGAGCGGGTGATGAGAAACATGCTGCGCACGCCTGAGATAAAAAGAGTATCGCTGCTTGATGAAAAGGAAGAGAGCGCGATAATTGAGGCAAGCTATGGAAAAGAAGTTGATATAGGGGAGAGAATGTGCTGGCTCTATGAATTTAAAGAGCAGGTGAAGGCGCACCCCGATGATATTGCCGTATGCGCAAAGGACGGAGAATATACATATGCCCAGCTTGACAGAGCCTCCGACATTCTGGCGGCATATCTTATAGACCACGGCGTTAAACCGGGAGATTTCGTTGCAGTTAAGCTTGATAGGCTTAAGCTATTTATGGCGGCGGCAGCTGCTATTCACAAGTGCCGCGCGGGCTATGTGCCGGTGGATATGTCTTATCCGCAGAAGAGAATAGACTATATCCTTGAAAACTCAGGCGCAGGGGTGATATTTACAAAGGAGCTTATTGAAGAGATTCTTGCAAAGGGGCAGTGGCGCTCTATCCCGATAGAGAATAGCCCTGAGGATAACGCATACATGATGTATACATCAGGCTCCACCGGCAACCCGAAGGGTGTTGTGATAGGGCATGAGGCAATGTATAACTATCTTGTGTATGTTATAAAGGAGATGCCGATAACGGCCGAAAGCCGCATATCAAGCTACGCAAGCTTTTCGTTTGATATATCCGTTGAGGGGCTCTACCCGGCGCTGATGGTCGGTGGGAGAGTGTATATAATCCCAGAGGAGGAGAGGCTTGATCTTGCAAAGCTTAAAAACTATCTCCGCGCCAACAGAATAACAGGCGGCTGCTACCCGACGCAGGTGGGGCAGCTTCTGGGGAGCGGCGAGAGGCTTGAGCTTGACTATATCTGCCTTATAGGCGAGAAGATGACATCCGTGCCGAATATAAAGGGCACAGTATATAACGGCTACGGCCCCACGGAAACCACCGTATGCTGCTCATACTATGCAGTTGACCCGGATATTATAGGCGATATCCCGATAGGCTATCCGCTATATAATACAGGCATGCTCATTCTTGACCCTGCAGGCAATATAATGCCGAACGGCCTTGCGGGCGAAATATGCGTGAGCGGGCCTCAGCTTGCAAAGGAATATTACAAGAGCCCTGAAAAAACCGCAGAGAAGTTCTGCCCCGTGCCATCTCATCCGGATATCCGCGTATACCACACGGGCGATCTTGGCAGATATAATTATGACGGGATACTTGAATATCTTGGCAGAATGGACCGCCAGATCAAGCGGAAGGGAATAAGAATAGAGCCGGGCGAGATAGAAAGCCAGGCACTTGAGATAGAGGGTGTAAGCGAGGCGGCGCTCGTTGCGTATAAGGAAAAGCTGGTGCTTTATCTGGTGGCAAAGGAAGACGGGAGCGTTGAAGAAAAGCTTGCAGAGCTTCTGCCGAGCGCACTTATGCCGGATAGAATAATATATCTTGAAGAGATGCCGCTCACGCCAAACGGCAAGGTAGACAGAAAAATGCTGCCTATGCCCGATGTGGAGACAAGAGCATATACTGCGCCTGAGACGAGCGATGAGAAATTGCTCTGTGCGGCCATAGCAAAGATACTGGAGCTTGAGAGAGTGGGTGTTGATGACGACTTCTTTGAGCTTGGCGGCAACTCGCTTAATATACTTATGCTCGCTGCAGACTGCGCTGATGCGGGAATTGAGATAAGCGATGTGCTTGAGGGCAGAACGGTTAGAGGGATGCTTGCTCACAAAGAGGGGCGGGTGGAGACATATAACTTTGAGATAAGGTCAACCTACCCGATAGCTGCAGAGCATAAGAAGTTTTTCTATAATGCCGACGGGACACTGCAGAGCGCTGTGACAAGCTCTATGTCTAATATCCCGATGCTCTTCAGGCTGCCGGATGATTCTGAAATAGATAAATTCAAGATCTATCTTGAAAAGATAGTGAACGCTCATCCGTATCTTAAAAGCACCTTTGAGATAAGAAGCCGCGGCAAAGCGGTTGAAAGCTTTGACAATATAGAAAAGCTTGAGGACACTGAGGTAGTAGCAAGAAGAGATGACGGAATCGAGCCGGATATTAAGATAATAGAGTGCGATGAGCTTGAAAAAGATAAGCTGATACGCCCGTTTAATCTTGTTGACGGGAGTCCGCTGTATCATATAGAGTTTTATTCGCTGAAAAACGGCGAGAAGTATCTCTTTATGGACTTTGATCACCTGGTATATGACATGGAGTCATTCTATGTGATAATGAAGCAGATGCTTGATATATCTCAGGGCAGAGATATTGAAGATGAGACCGTTACGGCATATGATGTGGCGCTGGAGGAGGCATCCGACCGCGAGACAAAGCTTGAGAGCATAAAGGAATATTATAAAGACCTTTTTAAAGACTGCCCGAAGGACGTTAACAGATGGGCATGCGAGGACTTCCTTATGTTTGACAGCAAATCCCCTGCGCCGGATAACGGCATTACATCCTTTACTAACCCCTGGGATATATACAAGGTGAAGGAGATACGCGACAGGGACTTTGGCATAGATATGGCAAGAGTGGATGCATACTGCAGCAAGCTTGGCATAACGCCGAACCTTTTCTTCCACGGGATATTTGCACTTATGCTGTGCAGATGCGGCGGGAAGAATATGGCATATTACTCAACTGTTTATCACAACAGAGACGACTCCAAGCTTTCCGGGACTGTGGGCATGCTGTGCAGAACGCTGCCTGTATTCTTTAACGGAGCGGGCTTTGAAAATGCCTCTGAGAGTCCTGAGGCTTTCTGGGATAAGTTTAAAAGGATGATGCTTGCAGGAGAGAGAAACTGCTGCGCATCGGTTGAGGAGATACTCGCGTGGGAGAATCTTGCATGGCCTGAAGTGAGCATGCTCTATTATGACCAGGTTGGCAGAGACATTCAGGTGCCCGGCTGCACAAAGCAGGAGATAGGCTTTGAGCTTACTATAGATAAGCTGCAGCTGAAGCTATATAGGCTCGACGGGAATATTCTCAAGGCCCACCTTGATATGTATTATAGACTCGGCAAAGAAAATGCCGACAGGTTTATGAGCGAGTTTGAAGCGCTCGCGAATGAATTTTTAAAGAACATATAAAAATAGCACCCCTGTCATTTTGAGATAGTGACAGGGGTGTTTAATATTTATGATGTCAGAGATACTGCTTCCAGCTGCGAACGCGCTTTTTCATGCCGTCAACATCCAGAACGCCATAGGCAAAGCCCTTGCGCACAAGCTCAGACGGCACATACTCATCGTATTTTTCAAATACAGGGACCTCGCCGGGGTATACAAGCTCTATAGGGTCAAAGGCTGCATCAGCCTCGGCGCAGACTATCTCATAAAACTCAGCCTCAGACACCTGCATTGTAAACTGCATATAGTACGGGCGGGAGGACTGCAGACCCTTAAGACCGAGCCTGCTGCCGCAGCGCAGCTTTAAAAAGCGCTCCATGGCAAGAAACGCATAGCTGCCAAGCCACGGGAACAGCGCCCACATCTTACCGCCCAGATGCACGAGCGGTCTTTGGGACATAAGCGATTTAGCGAAGGTATCGCGGGCATCCTTAAGGCGGCATACGGCATGAGGCATGAGATAGGGATAGGACTTATCCTCGCTGAGCACAGAGTACATGCGCTCTAAAATGTGAGTGTGGATATCGCCGGCAACATCGCCGAAATAGGCGGGGATATTGCCCTTAACGAGAGTGCAGAAAAGCTCATGGCGCTTATGGTCTACCTCCTCAACCACCCACACGCGCCCGGCGATGGCTATCTTATCGCCGATGGGAGGCGGCTTTACTATGGTGCCTATCTGCTCTGAGCCGGAGCGGACGGTATACTCCACATTCTCCTGAAATACGGCATAGAATTTATAGTTATTAACTATCCGCTCGCCCGTGAGACCCACTATAAGCCCGCCGTTTTCGGTGCGGTTTATGTGGTCTATATCTATAAGGTGGAGAAGAAGGATTTTATAATCATCCTGAGTGATGCGGCCAAAGGCGCTGAGCGGGAGCACGCGCGAGGCAAGCTCTGAGGGCGTCATCTCGCCATGCGAGGCGAGAGTGCTCATGGTCTGGTGATATAAAAGGCTATAGGGCAGGCGGTCCATGCGCGGGGGCTCAACAAAGCGCTCCTCGATATAGAGCTGTACGAGCGCTATGCCCTGGATGAGATACCAGGGGATGCTGTCCGGCAGCATGGCGCGCGCCTCCTGATGGTCCTCGCGCATAACAAACCACATCTCAGACGGGTCGCCGCGGCGTCCTGTGCGCCCCATTCTCTGCAGAAAGCCCGAGACGGTGAATGGCGCATCTATCTGAAATGCGCGCTCCAGCCTGCCCACATCTATTCCAAGCTCCAGAGTTGCCGTGGCACAGACAGACATGAGAGAATCATCGTCCTTCATCTCCTGCTCGGCGCTCTCGCGGTATGAGGCGGAGAGATTGCCGTGGTGGATGAGAAAGCGGTCGGGTTCGCGGTTTACCTCGCAGTACTGCCGCAGCTGCTGGCACACGGATTCGCACTCCTCGCGGGAGTTTGTGAATACAAGGCACTTTTTGCCGCGGGTGTGCTCAAAGATATAGCCTATGCCGGGGTCTGCGGCTTTGGGGGCCGTGTCGGTTGAGGGCTCAAGGGGCGGGGTATTTTCAGGCGCGGGTTTGCCCTCGTCTGCCTGAGGGGCGGAATTATAAAAGTGCTCCATGCTAAGCCGCCAGACCTCTTTGCTGTCGCCCGTTTTCGGGATGACGGTATCGCGGCTGCTGCCCGAGGAGAGAAACCTGCCTGCAAGCTCAGGGTCGCCTATAGTTGCGGAAAGACCTATTCTGCGAGGGTCGCAGCCTGCAAGGCGGCATAGGCGCTCTATAAGGCAGAAGGTCTGAAGGCCGCGGTCTGCCCGCAGGAGAGAGTGTATCTCGTCGATAACAATAAAGCGCAGATCGCCGAAAAGCGATGGAATCTCCATGTGTTTGCCGATCATCATAGCCTCAAGCGACTCCGGGGTTATCTGCAGAATGCCGGCGGGCTTTTTAAGAAGCCTGCGCTTGGCAGTCTGATTGGCATCGCCGTGCCAGCGCGTAACGGGAATGCCCTGCTGCTCGCACAGCTCATTGAGACGGCCGAACTGGTCGTTTATAAGGGCCTTGAGAGGGGCTATATACAGTACGCCTACGGTTTTTGAAGGGTCTTCATCAAGGAGAGTGAGGATGGGGAAGAAGGCGGCCTCTGTTTTGCCTGAGGCGGTGGAGGCTGTGAGGAGAACATTTTTATCCGTGTTGAAAATGGCGTCTCCCGCAGCATTCTGCACGGCCCTGAGACTCTGCCAGCCGGAAGTATAGATATAGTCCTGAATGAAGGGGGCGTAGCGCTCAAAAACGTTCATATCGTAAACTCCACGTAGCCGCTATCCGTTTCATCGGAGACGGCTTCTGATTTTGTGTAGCTGAATTCCTCGGATTCAAGAAGGGAGCTTATGCTCATGCCCTCGTGCTGATAGAGAAGGTCAAGAAGCTCTATAAAGTCGCGGATGACCTCGCGCGGGGTGATATTCTGATCAGCACCGATGCGGCCGTATTCTATTTTTATAAAGCTTACAAGGTCTTCGGTGGTGACGGCTCTATTATAGCCGTATAGCCCTGAGTGCATATCGGCAAGCTTTTCACACAGCACGAGCATCTCCTCGGCAGTGAGAGGCTCAAGGCGGATAACGGGGGCGAGAAGGTCTCTTGCGCCAGGCTTTGAAAAGCGCCCTTCGGCAAGGCGGGAGCGCAGAGCCTCATAGCTGTAGATGCCGCGCCGCTTATCCTCAAGCGCCTGCGGGGTGGTGCCCATTAAGATGCCAAGATACTTTGCCTTGCCCTGGAGAGTGTCATTATACATGGTGAGGATCTTTTCATAGTTATACTGGCGGGTGATGGAGTTGGGGATTTTATAGATATTCACAAGCTCATCTATCATGATGAACATGCCGGTATAGCCTGCCAGGCGGAAAAAGGCGGCAAAGAGCTTGAGATAATCATACCAGTCATCGTCCGTTATGATCATGTTGACGCCGAGAGCTTCTTTAGCCTCGCTTTTGAGCGAATACTCACCGCGAAACCAGCGCACAACCTTTGATTTGGTCTCCTCATCGTCGTTTATATAGCTGCGGTAGTATGCGGAGAGGAGCTTTGCAAATTCAAAGCCGTGCACAAGCTCACTTACGGAAGCCGTGACGGCGTATATTTTTTTATCTGTCGCAGCGGCAAGAGCAGGGTCATCGGGCGATAGACCTGTCTCCTGCAGAGCCTCCAGCTGCACAGCGCTTATCCAGCGATCGAGAATGAGGGTGAGAGCGCCGCCCTCTGGCTTTGTTTTGGTGGAGAGATTTGAGATGAGCTCGCGGTAGGTTGCAAGGCCCTGACCCTTTGTGCCCTGGAGACGGCGCTCGGGAGAGAGGTCTGCATCGGCAACGATAAAGCCGCGGTCCATAACATAGTTGCGGATGGTCTGCAGGAGAAAACTCTTGCCGCTGCCGTATCGGCCACAGATGAAGCGGAAGGAGGCTCCGCCCTCTGAGATTATATCCACATCGTGGAGAAGCGCTTCTATCTCGTTTTTGCGCCCGACTGTTATATACGGCAGACCTATGCGCGGCACAACGCCGCCCTTGAGAGAGTTAAGGACCGTCTGCGCAATGCGCCTGGGCACTTTTTTATTTTCATCCATTGCTGTTTCCTCCAAGCAACTGAGTTAAGTCTTCGATATAGTCTTCAACGGGTATGAGAGCATTGTCCTCACAAACAACAGCCGTGTCGCCGATAAAATCATAGAGAGCTTCGTTTATGGTGTCGGCGGCGATAGAGGGCATAAGGTGTTCGCCTTTTAGTATGTCCGAGGCATCACTGCCTGTAAGCAGTGCACGGAGTATGCGGATATAAACGCCATCGAGCGGGAGAGAACACTCATCGCTCTCAGAGTTATTATCGCGGGGCTGTATGGCGGGGGCGGGCTCATAGGAGTCATCGCGCATTTCGTCCTCGGTGAGGAGACTATCGCGCGTGCCGGCGGCATCAAGGCGTATTCTGTCAAGGTCAGAAAGGTCAATGCTGATTTTCGGCCGCGCGGCCTCAATGGCAGCAAGTCTATCATCTTCGATGGCGGCATTTATATAAGGGTCTGCCCACTCATCGCCGGGCTTTTCCTTGAGATAGCGCTTAAGAGCAAAGTAGCGGCGAAGCTTTACATCGGTTTCGTGGAGAAAGCTTTTTAGCGCTCGGGTGTCGAAATAATTTTTATCGTAGAAAAAAGTGTACCACACTCCGTTAACGCGGCGGTAGCTGCGGCAGGCATCAAGCTGATAGTCCCTATCAGCTTTGTCCGTGCGGTCGTAATAGACAGCATTTGCAAGAGGGTACCAGTGCCGCACGGACTTTTCGCCGAAGCATATCTCAATGAGCGCCTTGCCGCCGACCTGATGCGAAAGTGCAAGGCGCCATGCCCGGCAGAAAAGATGCCTGCCGCGCTCGCCGAACTGCGTTATTACAGGCGATTCGGCGGTCTTTTTGCCGCCATAGGTGCATAGAGCAGAGAATACGGTCTCATCATCATAGTTATCGGGGCTCATTAATGCAGAGAGCATTTTGTCGGCAGTTATTATCTTTGGGTCAAGATACGGCAGCGCTATCTCCGCAGGGATATTATTTATAACGGCATATTCTATCATCCAGCGGTTGAGATTCGGCAGTATGCGCTCATCGCCATAGTCTGAAGCGAGAAAGCCGTCTCTGAATTCTTTAAGCTTTTTGAGGGCATCCGCGGGATTATCTGCCCCTACGCAGTTTAGAAGCTCATAGATATAAATGTATGCAGCCGAGGCTGATATATACTGAAAGTTACCCTTGCGCAGCTGCGCACGCCAGGTGAAATATCCGCGCAGCTGAGAGGTGTTCATATCGCTATAGCAGGGGAAGTACTGCAGAAATTCGCCCTTCCAGGGGAAATTGTCCTCGTAATCCTCCATGAGGCGGGCCTGCTTATAGAAATTCCGGGCCTTCACTTCGTCGGACTGGTAGCTATAGTCAAAGAGCCTGTGCAATTCGCGTATGCGCGCGGGTACATTGTCTTTAGGAGGTCTGTAGCTGCTGCCTGAAAAGGGGAGGGCAGTGTCGCGATAGGAAGGCGAGGAGGCATTATCTGATGATGGGGAATCAAGAGTGAAGGTATAGCCTGAAGACTCCGGGACTATTTTGCTTTCCATGTGCAGCCTCCTCTCGGAAATAATTTAATGTAATATTATAACATTAGTACAGCCATTTTAAAAGAGCGGAAAATTTTTCGGGATAAATTTATAGTGAAAAATAAAAACGTGAGCACCAATCAGCACTCACGTTTTCGTATAGAAAGGGTTAAATGAATTTTATTCGATGCAAAGCTTAATGTTTTCGCCATAGATGCCCTGGAATGCGCCCTTTTCGGCCTGGGGAGAATCAGGGTGGCAGGTCATCCATTTATTCTGCATCCACAAAAGCTTGCGCTCACCGGCAGCTGTGGTGTCTACGCAGTCTATAGCGCAGTTGGTGCCGTCTTCAAGGACAACAAGGCAGTTGAAGCCGTCTTCGCTTATGCGGCAGGGAGCAAAGTGCATAACAAGAGGAGAGACCTCTATGAGCACCTCGGGCGGGAGATAGAAGCCGCAGATATCTGCGCTGTTGAGCCTGCCGTCGTGAATCTGAGAGGGGAGAGCGAGCAGGAGGACAAGACCTGTGGTGGTGAAGTTTACCTCGCTGCATCTGTGATACTCAAGAGCGTTGAGAGTGAAGCCGTGTCCGTTGCATACGCCCGCCTCTATAGGCATAAGACCAAAGGCTGCGGTTTTGATAGCGTCCATAATGTCAACTGACTCAAGAGCGGAATCGCTGCGGACATAGACATTGCCGCTTTCAGGGATTTCGGTTGCAGCAACAGCCTTTGCAAGCTGCGCTGTATCGCCGAGAGAGAGAACATGGCCGTAGCCGAGTTCTTCAAATTCTTTATCAAGAACACTGAATAGTTTGAGTTCAGGGTTTAATTTTTTGAGCTGTTCAAGGGTTATCATTGAGATATCCTCCGTTATTGAAATAATTATCTACAGCGAGAATGCCTGCTGCGCAGTATTCAAGCTCGCGGTTGAATTCACTCTTTTCAACCAGGACCCTGTGAGATGCATCAACTCCGATGTTCATCTCTGTCTGGAGAAGGTTTAGACAATAAGGCTCATCGAACATGCGCCCGTAAAGGACTATTTTGCCCGGGTCAATGAGATAAATGAGAGATTTGAGCGCGCCGGAAAGCGCAATGATTGCTTTTTCAACTATCTCAAGAGTGCCGGGGTCGCCGTCACGAGCGGAATCGATTATATCTTCAAAAAGAAGGTTGTCGGCACCTTTTTTCAAGGCTTTGTTCCATAGGAGCGGAGTTTTATCGGGTGAGAGGATTGCTTTTGAATCCTCGATTATTGCAACGGGCGAGGCAACTGTTTCGAGACAGCCGCATTTGCCGCATACGCAGGGTTTGCCGCCGCGGCGCATGTATGGGATATGGCCGATTTCTGAGCACTGCCCGGTGCTGCCTTCGATTATCTGCCCGTTTACTGAGAGGGCTGCGCCTATACCGTATTCGCAGCGAAGGAAAAACTGCGTTGCAATATCGGGTGCGGGACTTAAGAAATTCTGTGCGCAGAAAAGCGCACGGACGTTATTTTCAAGGATAGCCGGGATACCGGTGAGAGACTCGACCTTATCGCAGATGGGGTAATTGGCTGTATCCAGAACGCTGTAGCTGTTTTTTATGTATCTATGGTCTGATGAGATAATGCCGCGGATTGCAATGCCAACGCCTATGCACAAGGACTTGTCGAGCGAATTCTTGCTGCACAGCTCGAGAAGGCGGGAGCATAGCATTTCAAGCGCAGCATCGGCAGGGGCTTTGCGCTCAAGTCTTATCTTTTCGGAAAAGATGACTTTGCCGTTTAGGTCTGTGGCAGAGATTATGGCAGTGCTGATATTCATAAGGATGCCGAGAGAAAAATGCGCTGAGCTGTTGAGCCCGATAAGGATTTCGCGCCTGCCGGCACTGCCGCTTGAAACAACTGAACCCTCGCTGATAAGACCGTCGTCGATAAGCTCGGCGACGATCTTTGTGATTGCAGCGGGGGTGAGTTTCATTTCTTCAGCAAGGCGCTTGCGGGATATCATGCCCTTTTCGTGCAGGATATGGAGAGCTGTGCTGCGGTTAGCACGCTTGATACTTGCCATATTGTCGCCGTCGTGCAGCATAATAACTCTCCTCTAAAGACCTTAGGCCTTTGCTTCTTTTTCTTTATTGATTCGTGTGCGCAGAAGAATAACAGCTGCGCCTGCAAGAACGATACAGATGCCTGCAATCTTTTTGGGAGTGAGGACTTCGCCAAGGAAGATAACTCCGATAAAGCAGCTGACAATAGGCATAAGCAGCAGATAAAGCTTTACTACCCATACCTCGTAGCGCTTTAGATTGCGGTAATAGAAGAAGTAGATGCCTGTCTGGGCAAGACCGCCGAGAATTGCAAGCCACCAGAAGCCGGGAATGGTATTAAGAGCTTCGGGCTTGAAATCGCCTGTGGCGAAAGAGCCGACGGCAAAGAGCAAAAGAACAACAAAGTTGTTGTAGTATGAGATCATATCTGCATCTTCATTGTATTTTTCCTGCGCGGCTTTAATTATAAACGCATTTGCCGAAACACACAAGGCACTGAGAATAAAAAAGAGGTCTGTTATGTGAAAACTCATTGAGCCGAAATCCACACCAAGTACAAGGAGAACTCCGCAGAGCATTATGGCTGTGCCTATCCAGTCGGAGAGGTAAAGCTTTTTCTTGTAGATGATAACGGTGGCGATATTCACCATAAGAACATCGGTTTTGAGAAGCGCTGTGCCGGTACTGAGCGAACCGTGGGCATAGCCGAGGTTTGCAAAAAGGTCAAGCAGAAACCCGAATACACCTATTACTATAAGCAGGAAAAGCGCTGTGCCGTGCTGCTTGAATAGGCGCATAAAGTTTTTGTCTGCTACAAGCTGGATGGTAAGGAAGACAAGGGCTGTGCTTCTGAGAAGGAAGCCTGCAACAAAGGCAGAGCCTGTTGCGCTTACCATTATTTTTGATACAGCATAGTAAATTGACCAGGACAGTACCATCGCGCCTATCATAAAGGCGGATTTGGACTTCATGCGAGTTTCTCAAACATTGCCTTGAGAGCGGCAGCGTCCATTTTGACAGGGTTATTGTTCATAAGAGGATGAGCTGCGCAGTCAGCAGCGAGCTTATCTACATCAACATCGCCAAGGTCGCTGAGTGTGGAGCGCAGACCTGCAAGAGCCTTGAGAGCTTTGATGCGCTCGGCAAGCTCAGCTGTGTCTTTAAGACCAACTGCGCGGCAGAGGTACTCAAGACGCTCATCAGCATTTATGCGAACGAAACTGTCGAGAGTGAAAGCGCATGCTTCGCCGTGAGGGAGATGATAGTCCTCTGAAAGAGGGTAGCTGCATGCGTGAGAGCCGGCAGTCTTTGGGAGAGCAAATGCGAGACCGCCGAGCAGAGAGGCCTGAGCCATGTTTGCGCGGGCTTCCATGTTGCTGCCGTCTTTATAGGCAGTTTCGAGGTTTGCGAGAACAAGTCTTACAGCCTCAATTGCCATGAGGTCGGAGATGGGCTGGTGGTTTTTGCTCCAGTAGCCTTCAAGGGCATGTGCCATGGCATCAAGACCGGTATTCATGGTTGTGCGCGGAGGCACTGTGCTGCTGAGAACAGGGTCAACTATAGCAGCCTTCGGCATGAAGGCGGGATTGTTGATGGTCTTCTTTTCGGTATCGTTGCTTACAACAGAGACCTGGGTGACTTCGCTGCCTGTGCCGGCGGTTGTAGGCACAGCAATGATAGTGAGGCGCTTTTCGGGGAAGGGGCGATCGCCGCGGTAATACTCGATTGCTTCGCCGCCGTCGAGAGCGATGGCTGCAGCAAACTTTGCAGTATCGATAGAGGAGCCGCCGCCAATGCCTATAACTGCATCGCAGTTATTCTCGCGTGCAAGACGGGTGGTCTCGATAACGCCGCTGAGCTGAGGGTTCTGCTCAACACCGCCGAAAACAGCTTTGATGCGGGGCTCTTTTTCCATCATTGCCTGTGCGGTAGGAGCAAAATGCTTGCCGCAGGCTATAACACAGCTTGTAACTTTGAGCTCGTCAAGAACTTCGCCGAGCTTCTCAAACATGCCTTCGCCAAAGAATATTTTGACGGGCTGACTGTAAATAAAATTATTTGCCATAGATTCCATCCTCAATTGCGGAGACCTGTGCTGCGAACTTGTGCATATTTGCTGCACGCCAGTCTTCAAGATCCTGGCACCAGTCGGTTGCAAGGAAGGTCTTTGTCATTTCAACTGCCATTTCAGGTCCGACTATCCAGCCGCCCATGGTCATGATGTTTGCATTGTTGATAGCGCGGCACATCTTTGCAGAGTAGATGCCCTCGCATGCAACAGCGTAAACGCCTTTATATTTGTTTGCAACAACTGCCATGCCTGCGCCTGTGCCGCAGATAAGGATTGCACGGTCGAATTCACCGCTCTGAACCTTTGGTGCCACTTCGCTTGCTACCTGGTAGTAGGGGTGGACTTCTTCAAGAGTTACGGTGCCGAGATCTTCAAAATCTGCGCCTGCTTCAGTGAGGTATGCCTTGATGGCTTCTTTTGCTGCGAAGCCGGACTTGTCGCTGCCGATTGCTATTTTCATAATATATTCTCCTTAAAAGTTATGATTTTTATAAGTATAAGTATTATCTGCGCAAACAGCCTTCCCTTATATCGGGAAGGCCGCCGCGTTAATTAAATTACTGATTACTTGAGAGCAACTGCTTTCTTTGCGGTTGCAACGATGTTGTCGACTGTAAGGCCCATAGCCTCGCGGAGGTATGGAAGCTTGCCGACTTCGCCGAAACGATCCTGAATGCCTACTGCGCATGCAGGAATCTTTTCTTCTGCAAGTGCCTCGAGAACTGCGGAGTGCAGACCGCCGATAACGTTGTGGTTTTCAACAGTGAGGACTGCGCCGGTCTTGCGGGCGGAGGCGATGACGGTTTCGCGGTCGATAGGCTTGATGGTGTGAACGTTGATAACGTCGCAGCTGATGCCTTCTTCAGCGAGCTTTTCTGCAGCATCGAGAGTATCCTTGGTGACAAAGCCTGTTACGAAGATGCTGAGATCTGTGCCTTCGCGGAGAGTGTCTGCCTTGAAGAGGTCAAACTTGTAGTCTGCAGGGAATACATCAGGGAGCTCCTTGCGGAACAGGCGGACGTATACAGGGCCATAGTAATCGTTGAGAACGGGCATTGCAGCACGAAGCTGGTTTGCATCAACAGGCTCAAAAATTACAACGCCCGGGACAGAACGGAGAACGCCGATATCTTCAACACTCATGTGAGTGCCGCCGTTGAGCTCGGCTGCGATGCCGGGGTCTGTGCCGACGATTTTTACGTTCTGCTTAGCATAAGAGATGGAGATTGCAACCTGGTCGCAGATGCGGCGGGTAGCAAACGGAGTGAAGGTCTCGATCCATGGCTTGAAGCCATAGCTGGAAAGACCTGCTGCGATGGAAGCCATGTCTGCCTCGGCTACGCCGCAGTCAAACATCTGGTTTGTGAATTTAGGATAAAGGCCAAGAGTACCGCTTGCCTTTGCAAGGTCAGCATCAAGAACGCAGACATGATGGTCGTTGGTCATCATTTCTGCAAGGCACTGTGCATAAACAGCTCTCATTTCCATAGTAATTACCCCCTGATTTCTGCGATGGCAGCTTCAGCCTGAGCTTCGCTGACAGTGGTGTTGTGGTTGCCTGCGCCGAGATCTACGATCCACTGAACGCCGCAGCCCTTGAGAGTGTTGAGAATAACCATTGTCGGCTTGCCGGAGCCGCGATTTGCTTTGGCTTCGCGGATAGCTGCAACAACAGCATCAACATCGTTGCCGTCTGCAACGTCAATAACGTTCCAGCCGAATGCTTTCCATTTATCGCACAGAGGAGCAATGCCGTTGACCTGCTCGCAGGTGCCGTCTATCTGGAGCTTGTTGTAGTCGGTGAAGCCGACGAGATTGTCGAGCTTCTTGGATGCTGCGAACATTGCAGCCTCCCAGACCTGACCTTCCTGAGACTCACCGTCGCCGATGAGGGTGTAGATGGTTGCACCGTCGTTTTCAAGCTTGGAGCCGAGTGCTACGCCGCAGGCGCAGGAGAAGCCCTGACCGAGAGAACCGGTTGTCATATCAATGCCGGTTGTGCGGTTCATATCGCAGTGGCTCGGGAGATTTGTGCCGCCCACGTTAAGGGTGAGAAGCTCTTTTTTATCGAAGTAGCCGCGGTTTGCAAGAGTTGCATATACTGCAGGGCCTGCGTGACCCTTTGAGCATACGAATCTGTCGCGTCCTTCTTTTTTGGGATCTGCAGGGTCGATGTTCATTTCAGAAAAATAAAGTGCGGTGAGCAGCTCTACTATTGAGAGGCAGCCGCCGATATGGCCAACGCCCAGATGGCCGATGCAGGTCATGATATCGCAGCGGATATCTTTGCATACTTCTTTGAGATTATAGTCCAATTTAATCTTCCTCCTAGATTAAAGGCGAATTAATTAAAAGCCTTAATCAAATCTATAATATATCCGCCTTCAAGCCTTGTCAATAGCCGTATTTGCGAAATGTGAAAATTTTCCGCGCAGTAAAGACCGCGGCGGAGATGTTCTTAATATTTTATAAATATAGTAGAAAAACACACAGATCGCAGCAAAATTGCGTCTTAAAGCAAACATATGATTGACAAAAACGAAATTCAAACATATCATTATTTACACGGTTAATTAATTAATATAGCCTGCGGTGTTAATATGCTGCGGGGCAATATCAAAAAGTATAATATTTAATGAGGGGTAAAATAAAATGAAGGGTTTTTCAGCAGTTTATATTCCTGTCGGCGTTCCGACCTTCCATCTTGAAAGCGCAAAGGACCAGTTTGAGCGCTCAATAAAAATGCTCCGCGGCATTGACGAAAATTTCATCTGCCCGGACGATATGCTTCTGAGCATAGATGCTCTGCGCGAGTACATGGACGGACTTGAGCCCGATGTTATCGTTTTCCAGAATCTCACATTTGCAAATGCGGCATACATGTCTGAAGTGCTGCGCTGCTTTGACTGCCCGATGCTTCTGTGGACTCTGCGCGAGCCTGTTATAGACGGCGGCCGCCTCAGACTCAATTCTCTCACAGGTGCATACTCAGCAGCAAACACACTTCGCGCATTCAATTATCATCCTTTCACATACTGCTTCGGCGCACCTGAAGAGGAATCTGTTATTTCTGCCGTTAAGGCAACAGTAGAAGCTGCCCGCGTTAAAAAGGCAATGCGCGGACTCAAGATGGCAGCTATAGGTCACACTCCGCAGGGCTTCGGCTTCGGCCGCGCTCTCGACAGCGAGCTTGTGAGCACATTCGGCGTGGAGCTTGAATCCATAGAGGCCCGCGAGCTTATAGACATGGCAAAGTCCTATACCGATGAAGAGTGCAAAGAATATCTCTGCAAAACAGACTGCGCTACCTGCGGACTTAATAAAACTCCTGAGAATAATCTTGCTGACCATGCAAGACTCTATAAGGCATACACAGAGTATGTTGAAAGCCACGGCATCGGCGCACTTGCATCACGCTGCTGGCCTGATTTCTTCACAGCCTTCGGCACTCCTGTATGCACAGTCCTCTCCATGCTCAATGACGACGGCATAGCATCCGCCTGCGAAGCGGATATGTATGGCGCACTTTCCATGTGGATAGGCATGCAGCTGAGCGGTGAGCCGGTATTCTTCGGCGACCCTGTATCTCTTGATGAAAACGACAACTCCATAACCTTCTGGCACTGCGGCGCAGCAGCATGCTCTCTTGCACGCAAGGATACGGGCGCTGTTGTAGGCGTGCATCCAAACCGCAAGATCGGCCCTGCTATGGACTTCGGCTGCGAGAGCTTCCCGGAGGCAACTGTATTCCGTATAGGCCGCGAGCCTGACGGCAGCTTCAGATTCTTTATCACTGAAGGCGAGGCACTTGATAAGCCAAAGCAGTTTATCGGCACATCCATCGTTGTAAAGACCGACGCTTCAAGCCGCTATATTGTTGAGCAGAGCGTTCTTGAGGGCTTTGAGCCTCACTTTGCAGTTATTAAGGGCCGCCACGCAGCAACTCTTGAAGCCCTTGCTGATATGTTCGGCTTTGAGGTATACAGATACTGATTTAAAAATAATACTCTAAACGGCAGGGCGGTCTTTGACTGCCCTGTTGATGCGAAAAATGTTTTATTAGAGCGAGGATGAAATATGTTTCAGATTAATACTAACCTTGAAGGCGGCATCTTCAGCCTGAAGGTCGGCGGAAAGACTATAATTGAGCATTCTCCGGCAGCACCTGCAGTTTTTATAGGCCGCGGCGTGGAGAAAATCACCATGCACACAGGCAACTTCAACATCAACGACAGAATCGATGAGCGCATTGCACTTAAGCTTGCCGGATTTGAGAATAATGTGCTGCATTTTGTCCACAGCGACCTGCAGGGAGAGCTTACGGCTGCAGTGGAGGAAAATAACGGGATAGTGACGATTAAAACCTGCTGCGATGATAAAAGCTATAACCGTCTCTGGATACGCTTCCCGGCAGAAGCAAAGGAGCATGTGACAGGCGGCGGCGAGCAGTACTCCTGCCTTGATCTGCGCGGCAAAAATTTCCCGATCTGGACACGCGAGCAGGGTGTAGGCCGCAATAAGCTCACAGAGATCACCCGCCTTTCAGATAACCTTGACGGCGGCGGCGGAGACTATCACACAACCTATTTCCCTCAGCCGACTTTCTTTTCAAGCAGAATGTATTTTGTCCATCTTGAAAACTATGACTACTCAGAGCTCGACTTCCGCGCAGAAAATTTCCACGAGCTGGCAGTGTGGAATACAGGAATAACTCTTGATATTGCAGCGGGCGAAAGCTATGCGCAGCTTGTAAATAAACTCACGGATATAGTAGGCCGCCAGCCTATGATGCCTGACTGGGCAATGAAGGGACTGTGGCTGGGAATCCAGGGCGGCACGGAGCGCAGCGTTTCATATGCGAAAAAGTGCATTGAGCGGGGCGTTGATATAAGTGCTGTGTGGATACAGGACTGGGAAGGCAAGCGCATCACATCCTTCGGCAAACGCCTGCAGTGGGACTGGAGATGGAATAAAGAGCTTTACCCTGATCTTGATAAGGTGATAGAGAGCGATAAAAGCATCCGCTGGCTCGGATATATAAACCCGTATCTTGTAAAGGGCGGAGTGCTCTTTGCTGAAGCCACCGAAAAAGGGTATTTTGTAAAGCGCACCGACGGCAGCGACTATCTATTTGATTTCGGCGAGTACGACTGCGGCGTTGTTGATCTTACTATGCCTGAGGCATTTGAATGGTACAAGAATGTTATTAAAAATAATATGCTTGCACTCGGTCTGCGCGGCTGGATGGCGGATTTCGGCGAGTATCTGCCGGCTGATTGTGTGTGCGCAAACGGCGAGACCGGCATGACTGCACACAACGAGTGGCCTATGCTGTGGGCAAAGTGCAATTACGAGGCTGTAAAAGAAGCAGGCTATCTTGGCGACTGTGCATACTTTATGCGCTCGGGCGCCGCAGGAACTCAGGGCTATGCCCAGATGATGTTCAACGGCGATCAGTGTGTGGACTGGTCTGATGATGACGGACTCCCGTCTGTAATAACAGGCACTATAACAGCCGGACTTTGCGGTCTTGCACTTATAACAAGCGATATAGGCGGCTACACCACACTCTTCCATCTTAAACGCGAGCGTGAGCTTATGCTCAGATGGATGGAGCTTTCATGCTTCACACCTGTTATGCGCACACATGAGGGCAACAGACCTGATACAAATATCCAGCTATACAGCGACGATGTGCTCATAGATGCTGCTGCAAGGATAACTAATCTCCATACAAAGCTTCTGCCGTATATGCGCAGCGTTGTAAAAGAACACACCGAGACCGGCATGCCTGTTATGCGCCCGATGTTCTTTGCAGCACCTGAAGATGAGCGGGCATATGAGCGCGACAGATACTGCTTTATGCTCGGCGACGACATGGTGGTTGCACCGGTGGTAAGACAGGGGGCGGTTGAACGCGACGTGTGGCTGCCTGAAGGAAACTGGGTGCATCTGTGGTCAGGCGAGAAGTACCCGGCAGGTGAATATACAGTTGCAGCTCCTATAGGATATCCTCCGGTATTCTAC
>R14__coassemble_564_pt1 | contig 24668 bp, 21 predicted proteins | sample R14__metabat2_low_PE_022 | metagenome-assembled genome bin R14 | reverse complement strand
GAAAACCTTTGTTTCAGACGGTAAGTTTGAAATTACACCGAGTGATTTCGTCAAGAGACTTGAAACAATTCCGGGATTTAAAGAGACTTCATACGCTGCCAATTTGTATATTATTGACGGTTATGTTGATTGCTATATCACTGATGAAAATGACCCCCATACTGTCTACGCAAAAATTATCTTCTATGATTCAAATTACAACACTTTAACAGATGTTAATTCCAAAGACGTATTCTCAATTACGACGGGAATTAATAAAATCGGCGACGAAACCAAATATTCAGCTACTTCAATACTTGATTCCATAATGAGTGGTAGTGATGACGAAGAAGCAATTAATGCATATTTAGCGTTCGCTTTAAGATTGAGAGAAATTCAAGAATTTGTGATTGCGGCAGCAGATCCAACCGTAGAAATAAATTCTATTGAAAATAGTGAAGAACCGGGAACTACTGCCTGGATTATAAATAATATGACAGCCTCTGTTATGGCCAAGGAGGCTTTTGTATACGATAATCTGACTTTTTATTCTGCCTCAATCAATGACACCACAGTAGGAATAGAGATAACGGCGGCATAGAGGTTTTCTTGTTCCGCGTGCAGCCGTTGCGGAGTTACACAGCAATGAATACAGTAAAGCAAAAGACAACGCATGAATTTTGAATTTATCCGAATCACACCTCACAACACACACCTGTAGCCACTGTCTACTAACAACCGGCATTAGACAGTGGCACACTTCATCCTGCATCCTATATATAGCAATCACAACTAAAAAATCAGACAGGAATTTCCTGCCTGATTTTTTGTTATGCATGTTTTTGATTGAGCAGTCTGTTGCGCTGGGCAACGGCAACCCGGAAGGCTTTCATCATGTCTTCTGAAAGCTCAGGGCAGTCATCGTCGTATAAAATCGGCATTTTTGCTGCGGCTTCCACTTCAGCAATTTGCTGTTCTGTCAGCTCAGTACCCGAATCCAATGTATAGGTCACGGTCATAATAAAGTCTCCTTTGACAAGCCGTGCTTACTCTGGTTGAGCAGATTCTTCTCTTCATCCCATTCAAACTTAATTGTCAATCTAATCGCCTCCGATGGCTAAATATTAGCATATAGTAATGAATTTTTCAAGTGATGCTAGAGACCGAAGGCCGTACGCGCAACGAATCACACCACACACCTGTAACCTAAAAAAGGCATCAGCCCCCGATACCTTTTTATTTATTCTTCAACAAACAGTTCATCTATTGAGTAGAGAACCGCTTTTCCTGCCATGAAAATCCTGCTGCCTTCCATTCGGCAATAAAGTGTTCCGCCGCGTTTTGAAGCCTGGTAGGCTACAAGCTTATTCTTGCCTAGAGCATCTGCCCAATATGGAACAATGTGGCAATGCCCTGACCCGCATACCGGGTCTTCAGCAACCGCTAACTTTGGCGCAAAGCTGCGGGAGACGCAGTCTTCTTTAGTGCCGCGGGCAGTTACATGCAGCAAAAGACCATCTATCTCTTTAATCTTTTCTAAATCCGGCACAATATTTCGCACATCCTCTTCACTATTTAATACGCAAAGAAGATCACGGGCCATATAGGCTTCAGTCGGGCGCACACCAATAGCCTCTTCCATCGCATCGGTTACGTCTACCGGTTTAAGGTCATAGGCCGGGAACTCCATCTCTAATAAATCACCGTTCTTTGTTACTATAAGATCCCCTGAGAGCGTGGTGAATACAATTTTTTCAGCTTCCTTTTCAAAGAAACGGAATAATACATATGCTGTTCCAAGCGTTGCATGCCCGCACAGGTCAATCTCTCCGCCGGGCGTAAACCAGCGCAGATGCCATTTTTCTCCCTCTTTAACGGTGAATGCCGTTTCAGAGAAGTTATTCTCACGGGTGATGTTCATCATCATGCTCTCTTCCGGCCATGAATCCAATACACACACTGCAGCCTGATTGCCGTGAAACACTGAATCAGTAAATGCATCAACAACATATTGTTTCATTTTTTTATTTCCTTTCAGATTTTGCGGGGAAAGTGTTTTGTTATTTATTTTGTGTATTATACATTTTGAATAGAAATAAGTAAAGTGAGAATAAAAAACTACCGTCAATTGACGGTAGTCTTTTTATATGCCTCGTTATGATGCTCTTAAAGTTCCGGCGGGGAGCTGGGCTTCAATTGCGGTGATTTCGGCTTTTGCTGATTCATCAACTACCAGCGATGCACTGTCAAGCGGCAGGGCAATAAGGATTCCAACGAGAGATGAAGCTTTGCAGCTGTAGTTCATCTGGACTACGTTTCCTTTGATATGGTTTTTTCTGATATAAGCGTGGAATTTAATTAAATCGTTAAGGTTCATAATCTGAATAGGATAATTTTTCATAATTTTGTTTGCCCCTTTCTTTTTATGATGCAATTATATTGCCAAATACGATGCTTTAATATATAATTAACGACATAAAATATAATTATATTGCCGCAGTTTTAAAATCTTTGGCAATATAGTTATAATCCGAGGTGATATTATGCATGTAGACAGACTTACATTAAAGGATACGATGGAAGAAATTCTAACGCATACCGACAAGCTGTTTCCTCACTCTTCTGTATATGTGGAGCCTGAGAAATTTCCCGGGAAAAATATACCGTGGCACTGGCATGAGGATATTGAGGTATTGTATGTGCTGCAGGGATCAATGGAAATAAAAACTCCCAATAATGCGTATATTATCTCAGAAGGGGATTCGGTTTTCATCAACACAAATGTTATGCATTTTCAAAGGCCCCTGGGAAATACTAAAGTTATAACTTTAAATCAGATCTTTCACCCTTCAATTATCTACGGCAGTATTGACAGTATTTTTTATATAAAATATGTACTGCCGGTTCTTTCGTGCAAGGAGCTTGATATTATGATCTTTGGGCAGGAACAGGTTATTGACAGAAAAGTTACTCAGCTGATAAGACTTTCGCAGGACATTTCTGATGAAAAAAAGACCGGGTATGAACTGGAAGTAAGAAATGCGCTGTCATCTATGTTTCTGCTTGTATTTGAAAAAGCTTCGGAAATTATAGCGGCTAAGAGAATCACTGCATCGCAGGGTGAGGACAGGCTGAAAATTATGATGGAATATATCCATGCAAACTTTATGAACAAAGTATCATTAAAAGATATAGCTTATAGCGCAAATATAAGTGAACGCGAGGCAATACGCACATTTAATAATATTTTAAATATTCCACCCTTCACGTATCTTACGCAGTATAGAATCCGTATGGCAACTTCACTTTTATCAGATCCTGAATATTCCATAACACAGGCATCTTACGACTGCGGCTTTTGCTCTGCAAGCTACTTTGGAAAGGAATTTAAGAAAATAGTCGGCATGACGCCGGCAGAATATAGAAAACAGAATAGTGCGAAGTGAAAAAATCTTGACCTTGATATAGAAATATTTATAATTTTATACTATAGTAAATAAATCAACAAAGAATGAGAGCATATTATGAACGACTTATCCAGATTTACAAAAGCGCAGCAGAGAGACTATCAGCAGGCCCTAAGCGAGATACGCTCCGGGAGAAAATACAGCCACTGGATATGGTATATTTTCCCGCAGATTCAGGGTCTGGGAATGAGCCCGACTGCGCAGTTTTATTCAATAAACAATATAGAAGAGGCTAAGGCATTTCTTGCAGATCCTTATCTTGGCGCAAATCTTATTGAAATTTCCGAGGCGCTTCTCGCTCTTGATGAAAATGACCCTACCGCCGTTCTCGGTTACCCGGATGACCTTAAGGTGTGCTCTTCAATGACATTATTCAAGATAGCAGGCGAGGGGAAATATCCTGTTTTTCAGCAGGTGCTGGATAAATATTACGGCGGGCGGGATGATTACCGCACGATTGAGCTTCTATCCTGATAATGGCAATGAGAAATAAAAGAAAAAAGCGCTCTGTGCCGGTTGTTTTTCCGATAATACTGATTATTGCAGCTTTGCTTTTAGCATCGGGCTATCTCCTTGGAAAAATGGACAGGTCCTATCCTAATCTTTATATTGAAAATATTGCAGTGGGCAATATGTCAGAGGAGAATATAATCAATACGCTCAAAGCTGAAGGCTGGCAGGAGATATCTTCCTCTGCGCTTAAAGTGTCCACCTTCTGCGGCGTGTATGAAGAAATAGACCCTGTTGCTGCCGGCACTATGGCAGATATAAAAAGCGCTGCGGATATTGCCTGCAGCTATGGAAAAAGCGGCAATATTTTCAGAAATTTATCTTCGTTCATTAAATGCATTTTCACTAAAACCGACATAAGCTCTGTCGGTCTCACGATGGATGATGTGTATATATCTGATAAAATTAATACCCTTCAGCAGGCACTGAATGAAAAGCTTGATGATGATTCGTATTATATTGATGAAGAGGCATCCGAGCTTATAATCATAAAAGGCTATTCAACAGGTCTCAGCCTTGATAAAGCGCTACTTAAGGAAGAGATAGTTTCATCTCTTTCAGAGCATTCATCCGATCTTGAATTCTATACTCTTGAAAAAGAGCCGGCGGAGCCTGACTTTAATCTGCTCTATGATAAAGTCTGCTCAACGGGGCATGATGCCGCATTTTCAACCGACGGCTCACACACGATTATTCCCGAAGAGGATATGTATCTATTTAATGTGAATGATGCATCCGCACTCTGGGATAAGGCAGAAGCCGGAGATGAGATAAAGATTCCGCTTGAGATAAAGCATGCGGAAGTAACTGCTGAATATCTTGAATCCATGATGTATAAGCATCTGCTTGGCGCCATGACGACCAAGTATAATAATTCCGGTGAAAACCGTTGCAGCAACGTGCGCCTGGCAACCTCCAAGGTAAACGGAACCGTTATATTCCCGGGCGAGGAGTTTTCTTTTAATGAAACAGTCGGCGCCCGCACGGAAGAGGCGGGATTTCTTATGGCACCGGCTTATGTAGGCTATGACGATATCCAGGAGGAGCTCGGCGGCGGAGTGTGCCAGGTGTCAACGGGAATTTATGCCTCTGCACTTTATGCCTTTCTTGAAATAACGGCCCACACCTGCCATGTGTATCCGCCAAACTATATTCAGCTCGGAACGGATGCCACTGTTACCATCCCATCTGGCGGCGGCAGAGAGATAGACCTTAAATTTAAAAATAACAAGGCTTTTCCGCTGAAAATAGTGGGTTACTGCGATGAGTATATAGACGAGGATACCGGCAAGCCGATAAGAACTGTTACGATAGAAATATGGGGCACTCTCGAAGATGACGATATTATGCCTATAGAATTTGATAATACCTATGGTGATATCTATGATTACGATAGGCATATTGAGCCAGCCTATCCAGATAGAGAAGGCTATAGACTCTGGTTTACCCATGATGAGACGGAGTTTGAAGATGATGTCGGCAAGGGCTTGAGGACACTTACATATATGAGAATATATAATTCAGCCGGAGAGCTTGTTGACAAAAGGATTCTTAATAAAATGTATGACTTCGGCTATGGTATGGATACCTATTACTATATGAAATGAGCAATAATAAAATTAACTGACTATGAAAAAAATTACCGGTAAAAAATTTATAGTAATTGACCTTATATGCATCTGCATTCTCCTCCTGTGCGCCTGCGGGAATAAAAAGAACAATGATACGCATTATGAAGTAGTCAACGGAGTGATAGTTGAAGTTCAGGGCGATGAGGTGATAGGCACTGCGGATGCCGGCGAGATAGACGGTGTTAATATAGTTGATGATAGTGAAGAAGACTATGATGTTGCAGCGCAATACGGCATAGGTGAATATGACTACGGCAGCATAAGTGACGGCACAGCGGTTTCTTATCCGAGCGAAGAGTATAATACTATTTCCTCGGCGGACTCGGTCAAGGTTGAAAAACTGAAAGAAAATCTTGAAAACGCAGCCATGGTAATTAAAGAAATATATGAAAATGCCGACAAGGGAGAGGGAATAGATGTTTCGCTCTCATCCCTCACTATACAGCAGATGCTCTCGGAGCTTGGAAGCGTAGGATACAGCGCAATTGACTATAACGGAAATTTCGATATGTCGGCCTATGAGCAGTTTGAAGATTTCTGCGGCAATATTATTCTTAATATAAATACATCCGGCACATATTATGTTGTTTACCCAGACGGGCATCTGAGCCTTTTCAATCTCTATAGAGAATCCGGTACATGGCATCTTATATCTATGTCGCTTGCCTGGAACGATGACTATACAACAAGGATCTATTCTGAAGGTCAGTATGCATTGGGGTCTGTAAAATATACAAACAAAGGCTGGCTTATCTACAGCCGGAATACAAACGATTTTGACGCCAATCAGAAAGCTAATACGAATGAATATACTATGATACGTGTAAAGCCCTATGACGCTACATGCAAGGCTTTAGCCGAGAAGTATATTGAACCTATAGGGTATTTTGAGAATAATCTTTTCACAACGACCTGGTCGCAGGATAATTATATTCCTATAGACTTCAACAGCCTATATGCTTATCTTTTCGGGATGTATAACGGAACTCAGAGCCTCTCACTTTATAATGTGAGAAATTATTATAAGGCTATTGGAGATACAAAGTTATATGTTGTTCCAACGAGTGAGTTTGAAAACATAGTAGACTATTATTTTAATATTGACACGTCTCTGCTCAAGGCTATTTCGGATTACAGTGCCGAGCTCGACGGATACCTTTTCCTTGGCTACAGCTATGATTACTATAACGTGACTCCAAGGACCCCTGAGCCTGAAGTTATAAGCTACACAACAAATGATGACGGTTCAATTTCCATGGTGGTTGATGCTGTAAACTCATGGTATGGAACAGACTGCGCATTTGAACACGTTGTAACTGTAATGCCCTGGGCAAATGGAAGGTTTAAGTATATGTCAAATGTTCTTATAGAGTCTGAAGATAATATCCTTCCGCAGCAGAAGCTTTCAGAGATGCTCAATGTAGAGCGCGAAAAGACTAAATATTAAAATATGGAAAAGATCAGTTCAAGAAAAAATAAATACATACTTCACCTGCGAAATCTTTCAAACGACTCTGAGTATAGAAAGCAGAGCAATGAATTTCTGTGCGACGGATATAAGCTTCTTGAGGAAGCTATTAAGTCGGGTGCAAAGATAACATCTATCCTTTATAAAGAGGAACCTGGGAAAATTCCGAGCGTTGAACGGCAGTTTTGCGCTTCTGCGGATGTTTTTGATTTTGCTTCTCCTATGAAAAATAGCCCCGGTCCGCTTTTTACATGTGAGATACGCAAAAAGACGCAGGCGGACCGCTGCAAAAAGGTGATAGTGCTTGAAAATGTTCAGGATCCGGGCAACGTGGGCACGGTGATAAGAACTGCAAATGCTTTTGACATCGATGCGGTTATTCTTGTCGGCTCCTGCGCTGATATTTATAACCCCAAAACATCAAGAGCAACTATGGGCGCAATTTTCCGTCAGAACATCCTGACAATGAATCTTGACGAGCTGCAGGATTTTCTTAAGCGCAACTCTTTAAAACTATATGGCGCGGCACTTTCCGACCGCGCAGAGGATATACGCAATATAAGTATAAAAGAGTGCGCGGTTGCTGTTGGAAGTGAAGGGCATGGACTTAGCCGTGAATTCTTATCTATTTGCGACTGCGAGATAATTATTCCTATGAAGCCGTGTACTGAATCATTAAATGCCTCGGTTGCAGCGTCTGTGGTTATGTGGGAAATGTGGAGATAAGCGGGATGGATGGAAACATATATTGGGTATGGTTTTCATCGCTCACTGATGTTAACCTGAACGCAAAGGTTTCGCTTCTGGAAAAATTCGGCAGCCCTAAAGCCGTGTTTGATGCGGAAAAAGGCGCAATTTCCGGGATAGACGGAATCTCAAAGCACGATTCCGATATGTTTGAAAAGCGGGACCTTGAAAAAGTGGAAAAAATCATTGCCGAGTGCAGACAGAATGGTGAGAGAATAATTACCATAGAAGATGATGACTACCCGCAGATACTTAAGGAGATATACGCTCCGCCATATGTGCTTTATGTAGCCGGTGAAATACCGGATCTTAATGAAAATCTTGGTATTTCGGTTATAGGCACAAGAAATGCAAGCCTTTACGGGCTTAAAATGAGCACATCGATTTCATATGAGATAGCAAAATGCGGCGGAGTTATAATATCCGGGCTTAATGCAGGCATTGAAATGGAGAGTGCAAAAGCTGCCATACGTGCCGGCGGAAAGATTGTTGGAGTATTGGGGACGCCTTTAAAGGCAGGCTTAAATAAGCTTGATATAGATATAAAAGGTCATGGGGCACTCATTTCGGAATATCCGCCTGATACTGTCCCCAGAAAACAGTTTTTCAGATACAGAAACAGAATCTCTGCAGGACTTTCAAGGGCGGTAGTGGTTATTGAAGCGCCTGAAAAGAGCGGGACGAGACTTTTTGTTGCTGAAGCTTTAGAGCAGGGAAAAGAAATATTTGCTGTTCCCGGCAATGCCGACAGCGAAAATGGTATGGGCACGCTCAAGTTCATCAAAGACGGTGCAACGCCGGTTGCCCACGGCTGGGAAGTGGCCGAGGCTTTAAATGATATATACTTTGGAAAGATAAACCCCGATATACATTGCAGGGAAGGTAAAGAGGCTGCAGCAGATACAAAACCGCCTAAAAAGAAAAAAACGATTGACAATAAAAAAGCTGATTGCTATATTGACATATCAGAATCGGAAAAACCGAAGAGCGATAAAATTATTGCTCAGTATCATTTAAATGACGAAGAAATAAAACTTGTTGAAGCTTTTAACGGCAAAGCATGTTTTATTGATGAGCTTGTTGAAATAACAGGCCTTTCTGCCGGTGCGGTTCTTTCTAATTTAACTATGCTCCAGATCAAAGGGGCAGTTAAGAAAAGCAGCGGCGGATATTTTGAACTAATTTGAAATGAGGATCTTTTATGCCCGAAAAATCTCCTAAAAACCTGGTTATAGTTGAATCTCCTGCTAAGGCTAAGACAATAGAAAAGTATCTGGGCAAAGACTATAAGGTTAAAGCTTCTATGGGTCATCTGCGCGATCTGCCAAAGAGCACAATGGGTGTTGATCTTGAAAGCTTTGAGCCCAAATATATTGCTGTGAGAGACAGAGCTGCCCTTATCAAAGAACTGAAGAGCGATTCTAAAAAAGCCGCAACAGTTTTTCTCGCAACCGACCCTGATAGAGAAGGAGAGGCAATTTCCTGGCATTTAAAAGAGCTGCTTGATCTGCCTGATGAGAAGGCAAAGAGAGTCACTTTTAATGAGATTACAAAAAATGTTGTAACCGAGAGCATAAAGAATCCGAGAGATATAGACATAGACCTTGTAAATGCTCAGCAGGCCAGAAGAGTATTAGATAGAATAGTCGGATATGAACTGTCTCCCATGCTGTGGAAAACGATTAAATACGGTCTTTCAGCCGGCAGAGTACAGTCTGTTGCCGTGAAGATGGTCGTTGACAGAGAAAATGAGATAAGAGCATTTAATAAAGAAGAGTTCTGGCATCTTGATGCACAGCTTGAGTGTGCAGACAGTAAAAAATTCACAGCAAGATACTTTTCTTCAAACGGATCTGAGAAAAAGCAGACAATAAAAAGCCGCGAAGAAGTTGATAAGATTATTGCAGAAACAAAGAACGCCGATTTTATCGTTTCTAATGTAAAAAGAAGCGAAAAAACAAAGTCACCTGCACCTCCCTTTATCACATCAACTCTCCAGCAGGAAGCTTCAAGGCGCCTTAATATGACCCCTAAGCGCACAATGATGATTGCTCAGCAGCTTTATGAAGGTGTTGAAATCTCAGGTCGCGGGTCTTTAGGTCTTATCACATACATGAGAACAGACTCTTTACGTATCTCTAAAGAAGCGCTTGAGGCTGCCGGCAGATATATAAAAGATACATACGGCGATAAGTTTTATCCGGGAAAGCCGAGAACCTTCCGCACAAACTCAGCCGCTCAGGACGCCCACGAAGCTATCCGCCCGACGGATGTTTTCCTTTCTCCCGAAGTTATAAGGCATGATCTCACAAAAGACCAGTATGCTCTATATAGACTCATCTGGGGGAGATTTACAGCCTCTCAGATGGCAAATGCCGTTTATAACGCTGTAGGCGTTGATGTATGCTCTGCAGGACATACCTTTAAAGCAAACTGCTCCGAGATAAAATTTAAAGGCTACACGGCACTTTATGAAGAAGCTAAAGACGAAGAGTCAAGTGAAATCGGCAATGCTCTTCCAAAGCTCAATGAAGGAGAAAAACTCTCCCTTGTGAATATGGATGCCGAACAGCAGTTTACTCAGCCGCCTGCAAGATATACCGAAGCTACTCTTATAAGGGCTATGGAAGAAAACGGCATCGGCCGCCCGTCTACATATGCTGCTACCGTATCTACTATTTCATCCCATGATTATGTCTCAAAAGAGGGTAAATACCTACAGCCGACTCCACTTGGCGAGGTCGTTACAAAGTTCCTTGAAGAGCACTTTGAGGATATTGTAGACCTTGGCTTCACCAGCAAAATGGAGGAGAATCTTGATGATATCGAAGCCGGTAAAATTGATTGGAAAGATATCATGCGCAGTTTTTATTCCGAGTTTGAAGGCGAAATGAAAACAGCTGAAAAAGAGACAGCCGGCGAAAAGATAAAAGTTCCTGCTATTGAGACCGACGAGATCTGCGACCTTTGCGGCGCAAGAATGGTGAAAAAGAAGGGTCGCTTCGGCTACTTCCTTGCCTGCCCGAATTTCCCACAATGCTCATTTACAAAGCCGATCGTTATTGAAATGCCCGGCAAGTGCCCTAACTGCGGAGGCAAGATTCTCAAACGCACATCGCGCAACGGAAATGCATATTATTCCTGCGAGGATAATAAAGCAAAGTGCTCATATAGAGTATCTGAAAAACCGGATAGTGATATATGTCCTAAGTGCGGCGGCAAAGTTGAAGAATATAAAGATAATGACGGCTCACCATACTGGGCATGCAGCGATTACCAGGTGAGAAAGTGCAGCTTTATTACCTGGGATGTTCCAACAAAGGACTTCTGCCCTACATGCGGCAAAACCTTATTTAAGCGCAGCGGCAGGGGACAGAACAAGACCTTCTGCGAAAATGAAAAATGCTCAGCCTTTGTTCCGCTTGATGCTAGAGGATATAAGAAAAAAGCAGAGGATAATAAGGACAAAGCTTCTGCAGCATCAGCTGCGAAGACAGGCACTAAAACATCAGCAAAAAAACCAAAGACTGAAAAGAAGTCGAAATGATCGGCTTCTTTTGTCATTTTGATTTATAAGTATTAAGTAAATAAAATTAAGTATATTAATTTATGTTTACAAGATTAAGTTTATTATGTTATGTAATAAGTATTATGTTAACTAAAGGAAGACTCAGTTATGCTTTCTGATAATACAGTAACGGTTATAGGCGCAGGTCCTGCGGGTTCTGAGTGTGCATGGCAGCTGGCTAAGAGGGGCATTAAAGTAAAATTATATGAAATGAAGCCGGCAAAATATACTCCTGCTCATAAGAGTCCTTATTTTGGAGAGCTTGTGTGCTCAAACTCTCTCAGGTCGGATGAGCTTTCAAATGCTGTAGGACTTCTTAAAGCTGAGATGCGCGCTATGGGCTCACTTTTTCTTGAAAGTGCCGATGCTAATAAAGTCCCGGCCGGCGGTGCTTTGGCTGTTGATAGGGAAAAGTTTGCAAAATATATTACTGATAAGCTCAAATCGCACCCTAATATAGAGGTTATCGAAAAAGAAGTATCTGAGATTCCTGAGGGCGAGGTTGTTATTGCCTCAGGACCTTTGAGCAGTGATGCCATAGCTGATACTATCCAAAAGCTTTGCGGCGGCGAGGGTCTTCATTTTTATGATGCTGTTGCCCCGATTGTTTCCTTTGACAGCATTGACATGGATTCCGCCTTCTTTGCTTCGCGCTATGATAAAGGTACGCCTGATTATATAAACTGCCCGATGAATAAGGAGGAGTATCTTCAATTCGTTTCCGAGCTTGTTTCCGCTAAGCAGGCTGAAGTACACGGATTTGAAGATAAGGCTGTTTTTGAAGGCTGCATGCCGGTTGAAGTTATGGCGCGGCGCGGTGTTGAGACACTGAGATTCGGACCCCTTAAGCCGGTCGGCATTGTTGACCCGAAAACCGGAGAAGAGAGCTATGCCATAGTTCAGCTGAGAAAAGATAACGCTGAGGGTACACTTTATAACATAGTCGGCTTTCAGACTCATCTTACCTGGGGTGAGCAGAAGAGGGTATTTTCAATGATTCCCTCACTTAAGAATGCTGAGTTTATTAGATATGGTGTAATGCACAGAAATACATATCTGAATAGCCCTCAGCTTCTTGATAGGTATTATAGACTCCGTTCAGATGAGCGCATCAGCTTTGCCGGGCAGATGACAGGCGTTGAAGGATATGTTGAGTCTGCAGCGTCCGGTATGCTTGTTGGAATTGAAACGGCTGCCAGAATTTTGAATCTGCCGCCGGTTGATTTTCCGCAGGAGACGGCAATCGGTGCACTTGCTGCATATATTTCAGGCGGAAGCGTTGGAGATTTCCAGCCGATGAATATTAATTTCGGAATAATTACTCCGCTTGGATATAAAGTTAAAGGCAAAAGAAATAAGAACGCTGAAATTTCAGCGCGGTCTTTGAAGATAATAGATGAAATAATGAAGGGAGAAGTTTTCAGTGAAAGTTATAATTGATGCAATGGGTGGAGACAATGCACCTGAATGTACCGTTAAAGGTGCTGTAAGAGCTAAAAATGAACTCGGCGTTGATATCATTCTGGTCGGACAGGAAGATAAGATAAGAGAAGTTGCATCGCCTGATGAGCTTGCGGGCATTAAAATAGTCAATGCGGATGAAATTATAACGATGGAAGATGATCCCAGCACAGCCGTAAGGCGAAAAAAGAACTCATCTATGGCAGTTGCTCTGAAAATGCTGTCTGACGGTGAGGGTGATGCAGTTGTCTCTGCAGGCTCAACAGGTGCACTTTTAACAGGAGCTACGCTTATTGTAAAGCGAATCAAGGGCATAAGGCGCGCGGCTCTCTCTCCGGTACTTCCGGCAGGTGAGCATGGCGTTATGCTGGTTGACTGCGGGGCTAATGTTGAATGCTCAGCTGAATATCTTCTGCAGTTTGCTTATATGGGAAGCTTCTATGCAGGGCGTATTATGGGCTGTGAGAATCCCAGAGTCGGTCTTTTAAATGTAGGCACTGAGGATACTAAGGGCGGCGAGCTGCAGCACAGAGCGTTTGAGCTTTTAAAAGCAGCCGGTGACGAAGGAAAAATCAACTTTATAGGCAATGTGGAAGGCACTACCGTTTTCAGCGGCGAAGTGGATGTTGTTGTTACAGACGGCTTTACGGGAAATGTGCTACTTAAGAGCGCTGAAGGCGTAATTAAATTTATAATGAAGCAGCTCAAGGGCGTATTTTATAAGAGCACCAAAAATAAGCTTGCAGCGGCTGTGATAAAGAGCGACCTTTCTGAGATGAAGAAATCACTGGATGTTAATGAAATAGGCGGCACAGCATTGCTCGGCATTTCTAAACCTGTTGTTAAAGCACACGGATCTTCTAATGAAACGTCATTTTTCGCTGCAATACGCCAGAGCGTTAAATTCTATGAGAGCGGAATTATAGATGATATTAACAACAATATTGAAAACATGAAGATAAAGAGCGATGGAGAAGTTTGAAGAAAAAATCGGATATAAATTTAAGAATATCGACCTGCTGAAAACAGCTTTTACCCACAGCTCTTATGCAAATGAACGTAAAAATGTTGAATGCTATGAGAGACTGGAATTTCTGGGAGATTCAATTCTCGGCTTTGTAACGGCCGAATTCCTGTATTCAAACTGTCAGGAACTTGCAGAGGGCAAAATGACCAGAGTGAGGTCTAAGCTGGTATGTGAAGAGGCGCTATTCAATATAGCAGAGAAGCTTGAAATCAGTGAGTATGTCCTTGTAGGAAAGGGCGAAGAAAAATGCGGCGGCAAAAAGAAAATCTCAATCCAGGCGGATATTGTTGAGGCTATAATAGCTGCTATATATCTTGATTCTGGTCTTGACGAAGCAAAAAAATTTATTTTCGCAAATGTTCTCAATGACGTTGACCCGGACGAAATAAGCTCATCTTCTGATTTTAAATCCGCTCTTCAGGAACTTGCCCAGGTTGACGGCGCTGCAGATATCCGTTATTTTGAAATATCGGAATCAGGCCCGGATCATTTAAAAGTTTTTTCTTTTGGTGTATCCGTAAACGGAAAAGAGCTTGGCCGCGGTGAGGGCAGGACAAAGAAAGAAGCTGAGCAGGCAGCTGCCCGCAAAGCGTTGGAAACTTTAAAATGAAAAAAGCCAGAGAGAATATAATACCTGTTTTTGTACCGCATTACGGCTGCCCGAACAATTGTGTTTTCTGCAATCAGAATAGAATATCCGGCGCAGAAGAACCTGCCACTCCGGACGGCGTTGTTCAGACCGTGACTGAGGCTAAAAAGCTCCTCCCGTCGGATGTAATTCCGCAGCTGGCCTTTTACGGCGGAAGCTTTACTGCAATCCCGGAAAAAGACCAGATTGCGCTTCTTTCCGTTGCTAAATCATTTCTGGATGCAGGAGACATATCTTCAATAAGACTTTCAACAAGGCCTGATGCCATAGATGATGAAGTTATAAAAAGACTTAAGCACTACGGTGTATCAACTGTTGAGATAGGCGCTCAGAGCATGAATGATGAAGTGCTTAAGCTTTCAGGCCGCGGTCACACGGCGGAAGATGTTGTAAATGCTGCTGAGATGATAAAAGAATCAGGTCTCAAGCTTATTTTGCAGATGATGACGGGGCTTCCCGGCGACAGTACCGAGAGGTCATTGGAAACAGCAGAAAAGATAATATCACTATCACCCGATGGAGTGAGAATATATCCAACGGTGATAGTTAAAGATACCATGCTTTATGATAATTATCTTTCGGGGCGCTATAAAGAGCACACCGTTGAAGATGCGGTAGAGCTGTGCGCGAAGATGCTGCCGCTATTTGAAAATGCAGGAATACCTGTTATACGCCTGGGGCTTAACCCTACGGATGACCTTTCAGGCGGCGACGCAGTTGGGGGAGCATACCATCCTGCATTAGGCGAGATGGTTAAAAGCAGAATATTAAGGAACGAGGCGGAAACTCTTTTAGCCGGAATCCCGGAGGGCTGCGACTGCGTTTTAGGCGTGAGCTCTTCAAGACTTTCCCAGATGATCGGACAGCATCACTGCAATGAAGTTTATTTGAAAAATCTGTTTAAGATGCACAGTATAAAGATAAAAAGTACTGACGTTTCAGGCGATGAAGTGACAATTGTATCAATTGATAAATTATGATTTTTATAATATAATAAATCGTTAATGCTTTTTATTATATCTGTGTTGTGAGAGGTGCAATTTGTATTTAAAGGCACTAGAGATTCAGGGATTTAAATCTTTTCCCGATAAAACAAGATTAACCTTTGAAAAAGATATTACCGCGGTGGTTGGCCCAAACGGTTCGGGCAAGTCGAATATTTCCGATGCAATACTGTGGGTAATGGGCGAGCAGAGCAGCAAGACACTTCGCGGTTCTAAAATGGAAGATGTAATTTTCGGCGGAACATCACAGAGAAGCCCTATGGGATATGCTGAAGTTTCACTGATAATAGATAATTCCCAAAGAATAATAGACAGCGACTTCCTTGAAATAGCATTGACAAGACGCTATTTCCGCAGTGGAGTAAGCGAATATTTCATCAATCACGAAGAAGTAAGACTTAAAGACATTAACAGCCTTCTTATGGATACGGGACTTGGCCGCGATGGATATTCAATTATAAGCCAGGGCCGTATTGCAGACATAGTATCTACAAAAAGCACAGACAGGCGAGAGGTATTTGATGAAGCCGCGGGTATATCCCGCTATCGTTACCGCAAGGAAGAGGCTGAAAGGCGTCTTGAGAGAACAGACGAAAATCTTCTTAGAATCAATGATAAAATAGGCGAGCTTGAATTTCAGGTTGAGCCGTTGAGAAAACAGGCTGAGGTTGCAAAAAAGTATCTTGTTTTGCGAGATAAGCTGAAGACCCTTGAAATTTCATCATGGATGGATAGTCTTGATAAACTCCATGAAAAAGCGCAGTCAATAAATATTGAATACGAGCAGACTCTTCAGGAACTGAGCAAGGCGCAGAATGTACATGAGGCGCTGTTTGCCTCTATTGAATCCTTGTCTGACCGTATGCATGATAAAGAAGAAGAAATAGAAAAAGCGAGAGATACTCTTCTTGAAAAAGAAAATTCCGCCTCGGAAATAGAATCTGCTATAACTGTTCTTGAAACAAAGATTGCAGCCTGCGCAGATACAAAAGAAAGACTTGTTGCCGACATTTCCGAGCAGGAGAGCCAGTCGGAGGAAATTAAATCAACAATAGCGCAGAATAATGCCCGTATTGACATAATAAATAGTGAAATAAGCAGTTTAAAGAAACAGCTTGAAGAGAACAGCAATAAAATTGACGGCTGCAGAATGAAAATAAATAACCGTGAAGCTGCTGTTAATACCGCTTCTGATAAACTTAACAGGCTCTCTGCTGAAAGAATGAGCGTGGAGTCAAGAATTTCCATGCTCGAGAGTATGGAAAAAGAGTATGAAGGATATTCAAAAGCTGTTAAGACGGTTATGCGGGAATCCTCCCATTCCGTGCTCAGGGGAATACATGGTCCTGTGTCGAGACTCATCAAAACAGAGGACGACTATACTCTCGCAATAGAGACGGCCCTTGGAGCAAGTGCACAGAATATTGTTGTTGACAGGCGCGAAGACGGTCAGTCTGCAATTGAACTTTTGAAAAATAGGGATTCCGGAAGAGCAACATTCCTGCCGCTCGATACCATCAACGGAAATGTATTAACTGATGTACCGGACAATGAATACGGCTTTGTGGGGCTTGCAATAGACCTTGTAAAGTTTGATTCTAAATATCATGGAATCATTGCAAGTCTTCTTGGAAGAACTGTAGTTGTGGATGAGCTCGGGGATGCAGTGCGCATTTCTAAAAAATATAAAGACCGCTATAGAATAGTTACGCTCGATGGTCAGATGATTAATGCAGGCGGCTCAATGACAGGCGGAAGCAACGTAAAGGGAGCCGGTATGCTGTCACGCGCAAATGAACTTGAAGAGCTGCGAAAAAATGTTGAAAAATTTTACGCACAAGAGAGCTCAATGCGCAAGGAGATTGAGCAGAGCAAATTTAATCTTTCTGCTTTAAAGTATGATCTGGATGCTGCAATAGAAGAAAAAAATGATATCAGCAGTTCAATGTCATCATATACAGCCGAGCTTCACTCGCTGCTTGACACTACTGATAAATTCAATGACCTGCTCGCGGGAATTTCTTCAAACAGCGATCAGCGAAGAAATGCATATAACGAAGCTCAGAGAAAGATTGATGAATATAACCGGCAGATAGCCGATAAGAAAAATGAATTAAGCAGTGCAAGAGACGCTATAACAGGGCAGAGAGCGGTAATTGCTGCAATATCCAACAGCAGGCTTGAGCTTGAAGGTAAGCAGTCAAAGGCTAATTCAGAAATGCAGGATGCATCAAATAAGATTATAGAATTTGAACGCATCAAAAATAAAATTGAATCCAGAAAACTCTCCTCCGAAATGGAAGAGAAGAATATAGTTGAAAAGCTCTGGGACAGCTATGAATTAAGCTATTCGACCGCTCAGAATATAAGGCAGCCCATTGAAAATTTCCCGAATATAAATAAAGAAATTTCTGATTTGAAAAAAGGAATATCTCAGCTGGGAACTCCTAATTTGGGGGCTGTAGATGAGTTTGAACGCGTTAATGAGCGATATGAATTCCTGAAATCGCAGCGTGATGACGTCGAAAAGGCAAAGAATGAACTTTTAGGCATCATCAGAGAAGTCACCGATGAGATGAAAACGGCTTTTGCTGCAAGCTTTAAACTTATCGATGCAGCTTTCAGACAGACTTTCACGGAACTTTTCGGAGGCGGAACAGCGGCGCTTGTTCTTGAAGACGAGGAAAATATTCTTGAATGCGGGATTGAAATCAAGGTTCAGCCACCCGGAAAGCAGCTTTCAATGCTGTCGCTGATGTCAGGCGGTGAGATGGCTTTCGTGGCTATTGCGCTTTACTTTGCTATTTTAAAAGTAAGACCGACTCCGTTTTGCGTTATGGATGAGATAGAGGCTGCCCTTGATGAAGCCAACGTGAGCAGATTCGCTGAATATATGAGAAAAATTTCCGATAGAACGCAGTTTATTGTTATTACCCACAGACGCGGAACAATGGAAGAGGCTGATATGCTCTATGGCGTTACTATGCAGGAAAAAGGTGTATCTACTGTACTTGAACTTGATATTGAAGAGGCAAAAAAGTCTGCTAAAAACTGATAGGAGAAAATAAATGGGCTTATTTGATAAGATGTTTCAGGGGCTTTCTAAAACAAGAAACAATATGCAGGAGCTTGAAGAGCTCTTTCAGGATTATGCACCTGATAGTGAAACGTTTTATGATGACCTTGAAGAACTGCTGGTTATCTCCGATGTCGGTGTAAATACTGCACAGGATATCATTAAAGGCATGCGCAAGCTCACATGGGAAAGACGCTTCCGCAAAGGATACGAGGCCAGAGAGGGACTTATAGAGCTCCTTTCAAAGATGCTCAGCGTTGAAAGCCCCGAGCTTAAACTCACCACAAAACCCTCCGTTATATTGATGGTTGGCGTAAACGGTGTGGGCAAGACGACGACGATAGGCAAGCTTGCAAGCCGCCTTACAGCAGACGGGAAAAAAGTGCTTTTGTGTGCAGGCGATACTTTTAGAGCGGCTGCAGCTGAGCAGCTTGGAATATGGGCTGAGAGATCAGGGGCAGACTTTGTAAGACATGATGAGGGGAGCGACCCTGCAGCTGTTGTATTTGATGGTATTAATGCTTCAAAAGCAAGAGGAATTGACACTATAATAATCGATACAGCCGGCCGTCTTCATAATAAGCAGAATCTTATGAATGAGCTTGCAAAAATAAGAAAGGTTGTTGACAGAGAGCTGCCGGAAGCAGATGTAGAGACACTTATGGTTCTTGACGCAACAACGGGGCAGAACGGTCTTATACAGGCAAAACAGTTTTTAGAGACTTCAGGGCTCACAGGTATAGTATTGACCAAACTCGACGGTACTGCTAAAGGCGGAATAGTTTTTGCAATAGCAAATGAACTTAAACTTCCTGTAAAATTTGTTGGAGTGGGAGAAGGCATAGATGACCTTATACCATTTGACGCAAAAACATTTACAGAAGCTTTATTTAAATAAATAGGAGATTTTATGGGATTAACAAGTAAGCAGAGAGCCCAGCTTAAAGGGCTGGCTTCAACTGCGGAAACAGTTCTGCAGATCGGAAAAGACGGAATTACAGATAATGTAGTTACTGCGGCTAATAACGTTTTACGTACGCGGGAACTTATTAAAGGACGTGTGCTTGAAAACTCTATGCTCTCACCTCAGGAAGCATGTGATGAACTTTGTGCTAAATGCTCGGCAGAGCCTGTTCAGGTTATCGGAACAAAATTTGTTATCTACAAGCGCAATAAAGATAACCCTAAAATAGAGCTGGTAAAAGGAAAAAATTAATGAAGATTGCAGTTTACGGCGGCAGTTTTAACCCTCCTCATTTAGGGCATATAGAGGCTGCAAAAACTGTTGTTAGAGAATTGAACCCGGATAAGCTGATAATAATTCCTGATAATATTCCGCCTCATAAAGAACTTGCAGACAATAGCCCGTCGCCTGATGAGCGCATGGAACTGTGCCGTCTGGCGTTTGGAGACATACCGGGTGCAGAAATCTCGGATATTGAGATAAACAGGGAAGGAAAAAGCTATACAGCAGATACCGTAGATGAGCTGAAAGAACTGTATCCTGATTCAGATTTTTATCTCGTAATCGGCACGGATATGCTTACAAGCTTTGAAGAGTGGTACCGCTTTGAGCATCTTCTTTCAGCATGTACGCTAACAGTGCTGTCCCGTGAGGAAGATGATTCCGCCAAAATTAGAGAAGCTGCCCAAAAGCTTAAAGCTGATTACAAAGGGAATATTATCATTCTTTCACATCAGCCGCTCGTAATGAGCTCAAGCGAAATTCGTGAAAAACTTCGTTCAAGATTAGGCTCTGAGTTATTGAAAGATGAAGTTTATTCATGTATTATAAAGAATAATTTTTATGATGCTCTGCCTGAACTCTCGTGGCTGAGAGAAAAAGTATATGAATACCTCGACTCAAAAAGAGTTGCACACGTTATGGGCTGTGAATCGGAAGCTGTTCAGCTTGCCCGCACATGGGGAGAAGACGAGGAAACTGCAGCTACTGCAGCAATTCTTCATGATATAACTAAAAACTTAAGCTATGAAGAGCACCTTGCAATGTGCCTTAAATACAGCGTTCATTGCGATCCTAAACTTTTAGCGGAGCCCAAGCTTTTGCATGCGGTTACGGGTGCGGCATTTTCAAGGGATCTGTTCGGAATTTCGGATGATATATATAATGCAATCAGGTGGCATACTACCGGCAAACCGGATATGACACTCCTTGAAAAAATTATTTATCTTGCCGACTATATAGAGCCGACAAGAGATTTTGACGGGGTTGAAAAACTGAGAGAACTTGCTTACCGGGATATCGACAAGGCAATGGCAGCAGGTCTTGAAATGAGCATCAGTGATATTAGGAGAAAAGGGCAGGAGCCTTACATAGACTCACTTGAAGCTTGTGTTTATTACAATACAGAAGGAGAAGATTGATATGTTGACATCAGAAGAAATAGCCGGCATTGCGGTGAAAGCGCTTGAAGATAAAAAAGCGGTAGATATAAAAGTTTTAAAAACTGCTGAAAAGACAGTTCTTGCAGATTATTTTGTAATATGCAACGGAACTTCTTCAACTCATATAAAAGCACTTGTGGACGAAGTTGACAAGCTTTTGTCTGAATCGGGAGAACCTCCTATACGCCGCGAGGGACTGCGCTCCGACATTTGGGTGCTGATGGACTTCGGTTCAGTAATAGTTCATGTATTTACCGATGAGGCCCGTAAATTTTATAATCTTGAGCGTTTATGGAGCGATTCGGAGGAGGTGGACCTCTCATCCCTTCCGTGCCCCGGCTACGGGGCTTCCGAGAATAAAAATAACTAATTTTAAGAGGAATATATAATGAAATACGATTTTACAGCGATTGAGAAAAAATGGCAGCAGAAGTGGGAAGAGACAAAACCATATGCAGCCGTAACCGGCGACCCGAGACCTAAGTTTTACGGGCTTATCGAGTTCCCGTATCCATCCGGAGCAGGTCTTCATGTCGGTCACCCGAGACCTTTTACAGCAATTGATATTGTTACACGTAAAAGAAGAATGGAAGGGTATAATGTTCTTTTCCCGATAGGATATGATGCATTCGGTCTTCCGACTGAAAACTATGCAATTAAAAACCATATTCACCCTGCAAAGGTTACTCATGATAATATTGAAAACTTTACCCGTCAGCTGAAAATGCTGGGATACGGCTTCGACTGGGATAGAGTTGTTAATACCTCTGACCCTAATTATTATAAGTGGACTCAGTGGATATTCCTGCAGATGTTTAAAAATGGTCTTGCCTATAAAGACACTATGTCTGTTAACTGGTGCACATCCTGCAAAGTTGTTCTTGCAAATGAAGAGGTCGTTGAAGGCGTATGCGAGCGCTGCGGTGCTCCAGTTATACGCAAGGAAAAAAGCCAGTGGATGCTTAGAATAACAAAGTATGCACAGCGTCTTATTGATGACCTTGATGATGTTGACTATATAGAGCGAGTAAAGATCCAGCAGAGAAACTGGATAGGCCGTTCCACCGGTGCTGAAGTGCGCTTTGGAACAACATCAGGCGATGACCTTGTTGTTTATACTACCCGTCCTGATACACTCTTTGGCGTTACATATATGGTAATGGCCCCTGAGCACCCATATATCAAAAAGTGGAAAGACAGTATTAAAAACTGGGACGCAGTAACAGATTATGTAGAAAAAGCTGCACGTAAATCAGACTTTGAACGCGGCGAGCTTAATAAAGATAAGACCGGTGTTAAGCTTGAAGGCGTTTCGGCTATCAACCCTGTAAACGGAAAAGAGATTCCTATCTTTATTGCTGACTATGTACTCATCACTTACGGTACAGGTGCCATTATGGCTGTTCCTGCACACGATGAAAGAGACTGGGATTTCGCAAAAGCTTTTGATCTCCCAATCATCGAAGTCGTCAAAGGCGGCAACGTTCAGGAAGCAGCATTTACACTTAAAGACGATACAGGAATACTTGTTAACTCCGAATTCCTTAATGGAATGACTGTAAAAGAGGCAATTCCTGCAATTATCGACTGGCTGGGCGAGCACAAGATCGGCGAAAAGAAAGTAAACTACAAGCTCCGTGACTGGGTATTCTCACGCCAGAGATACTGGGGCGAACCTATCCCGATGGTAAACTGTGAAAAGTGCGGCTGGGTCCCGCTGCCGGAGGAACAGCTTCCGCTGGTTCTGCCTGAAGTTGAGTCCTATGAGCCGACAGATGACGGCGAGTCTCCTCTTGCCAAGATGACAGACTGGGTAAATACCACCTGCCCGAAGTGCGGCGGTCCTGCAAAGCGCGAAACAGACACTATGCCTAACTGGGCAGGCAGCTCCTGGTACTGGCTGAGATATATGGACCCGCGCAACGACAAAGAGTTCGTTTCTCCTGAAGCTGAGCAGTACTGGGGTCCTGTAGACTGGTATAACGGCGGTATGGAGCATACAACTCTCCACCTGCTTTACTCCAGATTCTGGCACAAATTCTTATATGATATCGGCGTGGTTCATACTAAAGAGCCATATCAGAAACGTACATCTCACGGTATGATCCTTGGTCAGAACCCGCACTATGTAGGCAACTTCAGCACCCAGGAAGAGAAGGACGAAATGATTGCCAAATACGGCAACCAGGCTCTGCGCTCTTCGGTTAAGATGTCAAAGTCACTTGGAAACGTTGTTAACCCGGATGATGTTGTCAGTGCATACGGTGCAGACACCATGCGCGTTTATATAATGTTTATCGGCGACTTTGAGAAAACTGCTACATGGTCTGATGATGCAGTTAAAGGCTCCAAGCGCTTCCTTGATAGAGTCTGGAATTTAATGGATAGAGTTTCTGATGAAGAGGCTGTTTCATCCAAGAATGAAGCTGCTGTCAACAAAGCAATTAAGAAAGTCGGTTCTGACATAGACAATCTTAAGCTTAATACAGCTATAGCTGCCCTTATGGCTCTTGTAAATGATTTCTATGAGAAGGGCCTTTCCAAGGGTGATCTTAAAGTTCTGCTGATGCTTTTAAGCCCGTTTGCACCGCATATGGTAGAAGAAATGTGGGAGCTTGAAGGCTTTGCTGCAGAATATGGCAAGATGGCTATGCAGATGGATTGGCCAAAATATGATGAGTCCAAGATGGTTGATGCAGAGAAGGAGATAGCTATCCAGGTAAACGGCAAGCTCCGTTCATCCGTTGTTGTTCCGGCTGATTCCGACGATGAAGCTCTTCTTGCAGCAGCATGTGCAGACCAGAAGATTCAGAAATATCTTGAAGGAATGCAGATTGTTAAGACAATTGTTGTAAAGGGCAGACTTGTAAACCTTATTCTTAAGCCGCAGCAGTAATTTCCGGATGCTGCTGAAAACTCCTGCATTGCGAAAATATTAAAAATCAAAATGTTTGAGTTGACAAGCTAAGTGGAAATGGCTATAATATCTCTGTTAATAAGCCAAGTTATTGGCCCTTTGTACACCGCGGTGTATTTAGAGGGGAGGGAAAAAGATGGCAGAGATTTATGTCAAGGAAGGCGAATCCTTAGATAATGCACTTAAGCGTTTCAAGCGCAGCTGTGCTAAATCAGGTGTTCTGGCTGATCTTCGTAAAAAGGAGTACTATCAGAGCCCAAGCGTAAAGCGTCGTAAAAAGAGCGAGGCTGCACGTAAAAACAAGAATAAGCGTTATTACTAATGCTTAATAAGAAAGCTCTCTACTATGAGAGCTTTCTTTTTTCAAAAAATATTTTTGCTTTATATAAATATAGCGATAGGAGCTTATTATGAATAAAAAAGAACTGGTAAGAACGCTAAAGTTTGTACTCTTTTCCGCTTCTGCCGGAATTATAGAAATAGCTGTATTCAGCTTAATGAACGAGCTGCTGAACCTCCCGTACTGGCCGTGCTACTTAACAGCCTTAGTTGCTTCGGTTTTATGGAATTTCACATTTAATAGAACTTATACCTTCCAGTCGGCTGCTAATGTTCCAAAGGCAATGCTGCTTGTATTCCTCTTTTATGCAGTCTTCACGCCGATTTCAACTATTATAGGAAATTACCTTGCTGAAGATCTTTTGTGGAATGAATACCTAGTAACGGCTATTAATATGGCATGCAACCTTGTGCTGGAA
>R14__coassemble_543_pt1 | contig 25268 bp, 26 predicted proteins | sample R14__metabat2_low_PE_022 | metagenome-assembled genome bin R14 | reverse complement strand
GAGCAGAACAAACCCTCATCAATAAGACATATCTTCAAAGACTGTCATTTTCCAGCAAAAACTGGCTTGACATAGATTCCAAAGATGCAGCTGATAAATTGCTGGAGTTTTTAAAAAGTTTAAGTTGATATAAGCGCACATACCTAATTGACCCGCGGCGAGCATGAGCTCCCGCGGGTATGATTTTTATATGGCAATGAGTGCTTTGAGCGAAGGAAACAGATTGCCGAGCAAAAAAACAAATTTCGAAAATTTTTTCGTATATATAGTATGAGAAGCAAAAAAACTAAATATCGACTATCGGAAACAAGCACTAAACAGCAGAACCTGAATCAACACTCATGAACCGAAATTAAAGCACGGAATTATTAAGAATAGCCATGAAGCCATGTTTGCCGTATGAATTTAATTGCGCAGCCGCATGAGATGATAAGGGTCCTTGCAGCCGGGCATTTTGCTTGCCTTTCGGCGGCAAAGATGCCTGAGAATAGAATTTTTAAGGAGAAAAGATCTATGTCAACAGTATTTCCTATTACACGCAAGTGTGTTTATTGCGGAAAAGAATCAGAGCAGCGCGAGCTTTCCAGCACCAACGCTTTCGGATTCAGCGATATGGATTTTCGTCCGCCCGAGATGGAGCGCAGCACACTGCCTATGCAGATAGAAGTGTGCCCGCATTGCGGTTATGCAGCTTTTGAACTGGAAAAGAAACCACGCTATTTCAGTGCACTGACGCCGGGTCTGATTGAATCAAGCGAATATAAAAACTGCGATGGTATAAGCTTCGGGACAGAGCTTGCAGCAAATTATTACCGCCTTGGCATGATCACTTCGGACCTGGCAGACGGAAATGCCACAATAAGTGCGCTGTGCAGGGCGGCATGGCTGTGCGATGATAACGGGGAGACTGAAAACGCAATGATATGCAGATCAATGGCCTTATCAGAAATCAGTATGAAGCTTGAAACCGTGTGTATCGATAAAGATGCCGAGGAATATTATACCATGCTGAAGGCAGATCTTTTAAGGAGGACAAACTGCTTTAGTGAGGTCTGGGTCACGCTGAGGAGAACAGCGGTTGATAATCCGGAATTTATGAAGGGATTAAAATTCCAGGGCTATCTGGCATATAAAAGAGATAACCGCTGCCATAACTGGGGAGAGTGTCAGGCTTTCTGCGCTGAGCATCCTGACGATATTGACTATCGGCTTTTGGAGAACGGACTGAAAAGAATAAGAGAAAATAAAGCTCTTGAATATGTGGCAAAGTATATGAATTCCGTTACAAAGGGCGGGTTTGAAATTGAGAAATATCTTGCTGTAGACGCCGTTTACTATTCGGAGCACAACGGCTTTGAAATTACCGGCGGGGATGCCGTGAACGAAAAGCTTCGCGCTCTTGAGCGCGGTCGCCCGACTGCTGTTAACGCTGTGCCGGCAGTTGTTGTGAGAAAGAAGAACGAAGAGGACGATGAAGCGGAGGAGTACTGCGGGAAAGAATGTCTTGTGCTTAAATATCCTGACCGCAGAAATATGGTTCAGCTCGCCTTTGTTGAGCAGAACGAAGATGAGCTTATTGAGAGAATTTCAATAGTCAGCGCAGAGGCATTTGAATTCTACGAATAAGTTTTCTCTTATGTACTTTGTGCACAAAAACAGGGGCTTGAAATTGTGTAATATGCTGAATCGGTGCTGAGATTTGCAAATAGAAGTTAAGATAGAGTATAATAGATACCATGAAAAAGATAATTTCTATTACGGCAGCGCTGATTCTTACAGCGCTCCTTGGCGCCTGCGGTTCTTCTTATTCAGCTTCAACCGCTGCTGAAACGCCAGTTGCCATTGCATCAACTCCAACGCCCGAACCTACCCGGACTCCCGCTCCTCAAGACGGATATAAAGATGACGGCAAACTCTATGTATATATAAGAGGGCAGGGAAAGAAGCTTGAAACGCCGAACAGCGCATTTATTGAATATATAATATACTATCCCGAAACAGAGCATATGATCATCACGACCAAAGACGGGGATGAGCAGGTATATGCGAATGTGAACGAGAATATCTTCGGCGGCTTTCGCGTTACATGGGATGCGGATTCATATTACTATGAAGGCATTGCAGACCACTCTCAGTATCTTTTAAATGGCTATATTCCGGGAAAAGAAGATGACATAGTAATTGAATATGAAGATACATCAATTAAAATAGTAGGTGTCTATCCCTATATACCATCCCCATCGTTGTCTACGGCAACTGCATCGGGCAGCCATTCAGGCATTTCCGGAAGCTCAGACAGTACTGATGCAGGCACTGCAAATCTTATCCGCTGCAACGACTGCGGGCGGCAATATCCTAAAAAAGATATGATATATCTTGATGCCTACCGCGTTTATATATGCAGCAGCTGCCTTAACAGCGGGGACTATTATGAGTGCGATGCCTGCGGAGAAATATTCCACATAGATGATATGTATGGCGATGATGAGCTCTACTGCGAGGACTGTTGGGAAGAGATCGGCGACGACTGGTGGTAAGGCAGCAATAAAAAATAGAATAAAAAACGACGGTGCATGTGAGGTGCATCGTCGTTTTTGGTATTTAAGGTTTTGATTATTGGCTTATGCTTCACCGGGCTGAACATCATCGGTTGGCGTATCAACAGTGCCGGCAGTCTGAGAAGTGTCCTCAGCAGGCTGATTTTCAATAGGCGTATATGACGGAGCGGGCTCTTCGGCAGGTTCATCAGACTCATCGGGAATATCCGGGAGAGGATCGTCTTTATATTTCTGGCTGGGATCATCAACGATAACAACGGCGTTTGGATCCTGCACGGGAGCAGCTGTTGCTTGAGGGGTTTCGGATTCTTCTTCGGATTCTGCAGCGGCTTTTTTCTCAGCCTCTTCCTGAAGCTTTTTAAGCTCTTCCTCCTGGCGCTGCTGCTCAAGATATTCCTCTTCGATCCTGTCTGCCTCGGCCATCTCTTCATCGGTGAGCTTTTCAACATTGCCTATGATGCGCCGCGCTTCGAGCTTGCGGGTAATGAGCCATTCTTCAAGATCTGTTATAACAACGCCGTGGGCGGAATCCATTGCGTGGATGAAGTACCCGTCGCCAAGATATATGCCGCAGTGGCCTATATATCCGCTGCCGGACTTGAAGCAGACTATATCGCCGGGGAGAAGGTCTGCAAAGTCAACATGCTCACCGTTTGTCGCCTGGTCTGAAGCTACGCGGCTGAGCCTGTAGCCAAACTGCCTGTAGACATACTGCACAAGCCCTGAGCAGTCAAAGCCTATATCAGGGTCCTCGCCGCTGTAGACATATTTATATCCTTCAAACTGTCTTGCAAATTCAGCTATCAGCTCGCCCTCATAGGGAGTGGGAGTGGGCTCGGGAGTGGGTGATGCGGTGGGTGTAGGGGAGAGCTCCGGTTCAGCAGTCTCTTCAGGAGCATCGCCTGCAGCGGTATTAACCGAGGCACTGCCAAGCTCTATTGCTGCAGCATTCTGAGAGACTTCGGTGCAGGCGCATATAAGGCAGGCAGCAGCTATTATTATAACAGCACATAGAAGCCTGATTATTTTACTATTTATGCCTTGCACCCCCTCTGATAGAGTTTTAAGTATCTTAACCATTTGCCGATTGAATTATTATATTATCACATTATATAAAAACGGACAAGCATAAAGAAAAGCATACAGCGGAATGAAAAAATTGAGGAGCATTTTGATTGACATAATATTGTAGCTGTGTTAACATAACATAAGTTATAAGATTGAAATAATATCGGCTTGATATATATTTTAGCGGAGGCGGAGCATATGGCAGATAAAAAATCAGATGCGGAAGAAATTTTCCGTAAGAGTGAGCAGGACATGAGCGATCTTGAGCGCATGATGGCCAACATTATGGCCGAAAATAACGAAAAGCCCGCAGAGAATCCTGTAAAGATACTTGACGAAGAGCTTTCATCAGAGGCTCCTGCCGGTATTAAAATAGAGTTTGCTGAGGAGACACCGGCTTCTCAGACAGTTCAGCCGCCTAAGGCACCTGTGCCGCCTGTGAAAAAGGAGCGCCCGACAGTTCAGAAGAAAAAAACCAATGAATCCGCCGTGAAAAAAGAAGGCGGTCTGCCTGATCGTGTCCCCGTAAATTCGGCATCTAAGGCATCCTTCCCCGAAATGGAGAAAGAGGCATCAAAAAATAAGAAAAGCGTATCTGATGCACGCAAGACTAATATAGAGCGCGAAAAGAAGATAGCTAAGACCGTTAAAAAGAAAAGCGGCAAGCCGGCAGCAGTTATACTGGTGCTGTGCGGAATAATGCTTATTGGAGCTTTTGTTTTCCACAAGACAATGCAGAGCATATACGGCGGCAGCGATGAGAGCGAAGCCGGTGTTGAACAGCTCAGCTATGATCCGAACGAAACCGATAATCCTGCATATTATATAGAAGTTCCTGACGATATAGTGCTCCCTGAACCTGACCCTGAAGAGAGCGAGGATACAGCTGAGACTGAAGAAGCTTCTGAAGAGGAAAATGTGCCTATCTCTATTATCGGTACAGACGATGTGAGCGAAGATAATTATACAATCTATGTTGAAGATCTGAGCTGGACTGAAGCACAGGAAAAGTGCTATTCGATGGGCGGCTATCTTGCCGTTATTTCAAACCAGGAAGAGTTTGATGAGATTACATCTCTTGCCGAGCAGCAGGGAATTGAAAAACTCTGGATAGGCTGCCACCGCGAAAACGGCGAGCTGGTATGGGAAAACTATGAGACCACTGACTTCTATAAGTGGGGCAAAGGTGAGCCGTCAGAGTATGACAGCGGCGACAATGTGGCTGAAGATTACCTGCTTCTGTGGAAATTCAATGGCGAATGGGTATATAACGACAGCCGCAATGACCCTGTAAGCGATTATCCGGGGATGTACAGCGGACAGATCGGCTATGTATTTGAATCCTATTAATTAAAAAGTTGAAAGAGTGGGATAAATAAATGAAAAAGTTGCTTTCACTTCTGCTGTGCATGGTGATGCTGTGCTCATTGGGCATTACTGCCTTTGCACAGGATACAACAGCAGAGTCTGAAACATCAGAACCGGCTGAAGCTGCAGAAAGCTCAGAAACTGCGGCCGATACAGCGCAGATTTCAGGCGGACTTATAGACGAGGCTTATCTTCAGCAGATTATCTCTGATTATGTTGCTGACAGCGGCATGGCAAGCGGAGAGTCTGCTGTGAGCATAGGCTACTGCTACACAGCCACAGGCGACATGTGGTTTTATAACGGCGATGACTGGTATTATAGCGCAAGTCTTTATAAAGTACCTGTGACTATGCTGCTTGAGGAAAAAGAGAATGCCGGCGAGATAACTCAGGACACGGTGATAGAGAGCCAGTATTCAACGGGCACCGTTGCCGATATGGAGCATAAATCAATAGTATATTCCGATAACTATACAGGTCATGCAATGGTTGAGTATCTGGGCGGAACCTACTCCGGCAAATGCACAGACCAGACCATTAAATATACTGACCTTTCTGAAGACTATTTCCCGGATTCCTTCTATGATTACAGCTATTATTCCGCAAAGTATTATACTGAAGTATTAAAGTATTTATACGATAATAAAGATCTCTTCCCGCATATTATCCCTTATATGGAAGAGGCTGTTGAATATGAACAGTCGGCTGACGGACTTTACTTCCTCAGCAGTGTTGACTATGAGGTTGCACAGAAATACGGCTCATATATAGAAAACCAGGGTCAGGGCGATAATAATATCCACGTTGGCGGCATTATTTATACTCCAAATCCTATTATCGTAACGATAATGACCAAGAACCAGACCAATGCCGATATCAAGATAGGCGATATAGCATCGCTGCTTGTTGATTATACACTCGAGCTTGACTCGCAGGTTGAAGAATACCGTGTTGAGCAGGAGAGAGCTGCCGCTGAAGCTGCTGCAGCTGCAGAAAAAGCTGAGCAGGAGCGCATTGAAGCCGAGGCTGCAGCACAGGCTGAGGCTGAAAGACAGGCAGAGATACAGCGCCAGAACGAAGAGCTTGCACAGCTTCGCGCAGAGCAGGCTGAAAGAAAGAGCAAGACCACAAAGATTATTGTAACGATAGTTGAAGTACTTATTGCGCTTCTGGCAGTATTTGTGATAGTGGCAAAGATTCTGCCGCTTGTGAAAAATAGCCTTAAGAATAAGTCTGGAACTAAATCTGCAGGCGGTGCGTCATTCAAGACCTCAAAAGCGAAAAAGAAACGCAGCACACGCGCTAATCGCTATGACGACGATGATTTTGATGATGACGAAGAGGACGAATACTTTAAAGAATCAGACTTCATTCAGCCGGGCAGAAAGTCTTCACAGGCACCTGCAAAGCAGTATATAGACGATGAGTATTTCGGAGGGAATGCTGCTGATGAGGACGAAGACGAGTATGAAGAGGACGAGGAAGAAACAGATGAGCGTCCGGAAATCATCCGCCCCGTAAGATATTACGATGAAGTCTCTGAAGACGAAGAAGATACCGACGAAGATGATGAAGAATATGATGATGAGGACGACGAGGAGAGCGCTGAGAATTTAGGCAAAAAGCTCTTCGGCAGCATCATAAAAAGAAGATCTTCAAAAGACGACTATGATGACCTTGACGACGAAGAGACTGAGGAAGATATCGATGATGATGACGATGACGATAACTTCGACGGCTTTGGCAGAGAGATAAGAAATCCGCTTTCAAAATTCATGAGCAAAAAAGACAGCGGCAGCGCAAAACAGAGCAAAAATAAAAAGAACAGCGGAAACGGCGGCTACGTCCCCAGACACTGACAGGCAGAGCATATGGTTAAAAAAATTATATGTATATTCATGGTACTGTGCATGTGCTTTTCACTGTGCGCATGCGGCAGCAGCACCTATGCAGTAAAGACTATAGCAACGCTTGTTGAGCAGGAATATGCCCTGGCGTTCAGAAATGATGACCCGATATACTTTTATGTAACAGCGGCAATTCAAGTTCTCATGGCAGAGGGCAAGGTGAGCGAGCTTTCGTCTAAATGGCTTGGCGGCGCAACGATAGATTTTCCTTCGGATATAGAGGCGCTTGATATATATGCTGTTCCGCAGGGCAAAACATTTATAATAGGCGTTGATGTAAACTCATTTCCTTTTGTGTATATGTCTAATGACACTGTGTGGGGATTTGACATTGAGCTTGCACAGGCGGTTACGGATAAGCTGGGATGGACTCTTAAGGCCCAGAGCATTGAAAAGGAAAATGTATACGCCGAGCTCTATTCCGGCAATATAGACTGCGCATGGGGCGGAGTTGCCATAGACCCAAAGGATGTTGATGACGGACTGTTTACAGAGTTTGGACCGTACATAAGCAATGATATAGTTATTGCGGTGCGTGATTCGGGGCATATAAATTCAACGTCCGGGCTAAAAAATAAAACTCTCGGTATGCCGTCAACAACAGAAGCGCGCGAAGCTCTTTATACAGACAACAGACTTGTTAAAAGGCTTGGCAATATAATTAGACTTATAGGGGGCACAACAGAGTGCTTTACGAGCCTATATTCGGGCGAATGCGATGCCATTTTAACTGATTCCACGGCAATAATGTATTATAACTGCCACTAAATAAAAGGAAGGCTTTGACGCCTTCCTTTTTTGTTGCAATTATAACGTATTAATGATAAAATACACTGATTTATTATGTATTATAGTGGAGACACGTATGTGGATTTCAGATAAATGGCAGGATTTTGAATTACTGGACTGCTCCGGCGGAGAGAAGCTTGAGCGCTGGGGAGACTATTACCTTGTGCGCCCGGACCCTCAGGCTATATGGGAAACTCCCCGAAATGACATCCGCTGGGCTGAGTGCAACGCACGCTATCGCCGCAGCGAAACGGGCGGAGGCAGCTGGAATAAATCAAAGCTCCCCGAAGCCTGGCAGATAAAATATAGAGACCTCACATTCAACGTGAAACCGATGAATTTTAAGCATACGGGAATCTTCCCGGAGCAGGCCTGCAACTGGGACTATGCTGCAGAGAAAATCTCTCATGCCGGCAGAGACATAAGTGTTCTGAATCTGTTCGGATATACCGGCGCTGCGACTGTTGCCTGCGCAAAGGCGGGAGCAAGTGTGTGCCATGTGGATGCAGCAAAGGGCATGGTAGCCTGGGGCAAGGAAAATGCTGCATCATCCGGTCTTTCTGATGCGCCTGTAAGATGGATAGTAGATGACTGCGCAAAGTTTGTTGAGCGCGAAATACGCCGCGGACGCAGATATGATGCAATAATAATGGACCCTCCGTCCTACGGACGGGGACCGGGCGGCGAGGTATGGAAGCTTGAGCAGAATCTGTGGCCGTTTGTGTCGCTGTGCGCAGGCGTTCTTTCGGATGATCCGCTTTTTGTGATAATCAATTCATATACCACGGGCTTATCTCCGTCGGTCCTTTCTTATATAACGGAAAGCATAATAACAAAAAAGTTCGGCGGCAAAAGCGAGGCTCAGGAGCTGGGACTGCCTGTTACAGACAGCGGTCTTGTGCTCCCTTGCGGCGCAACATGCCGATGGGAAAGATGAAAATGAGTATTATCCATATAGAAAATGTTCATTACACATACCCGGGAGATAACGAGGAATGCCTCAAGGGAGTATCTCTTGATATTGAAGAGGGCAGCTTTGTCGCTATTCTGGGTCATAATGCCTCGGGCAAGTCTACGCTTGCAAAGCATATGAATGCTATTCTTATCCCAGATGAGGGCAAAGTAACAGTGCTGGGCAAAGATACCACCGATGAAAACGAAACCCTTTTTATAAGGCAGAATGTTGGCATGGTATTCCAGAACCCTGATAACCAGATAGTATCTAATGTTGTTGAAGATGATGTTGCCTTTGCACCCGAGAATTTAGGAGTTCCGTCAGATGAGATAAGAGAGAGGGTAGATTCGGCTCTTAAAGAAGTGGGCATGTATGATATGGCAAAGCATGCTCCCCATCTTCTCTCCGGCGGGCAGAAACAGCGCGTGGCAATAGCAGGCGTTATAGCTATGCAGCCAAAGGTGATAGTTCTTGATGAGCCCACCGCCATGCTCGACCCGCAGGGACGCAAGGACGTTATAAGCACCGTGACATCTCTATGCCATGATAAGGGGATGACAGTTATACTTATAACTCACCACATGGATGAGTGTATAGGTGCAGACAGACTTGTGGTTATGTCTAACGGGTGCATAATAGATTCCGGCACTCCGGGAGAAGTTTTTTCCAAGGTTGACCTTATGCGCAAGGAGGGGCTTACCGTCCCCGAGACAACGTCTATTATGTTTGACCTTAACAAAGAGGGCTTTGAGCTGCCGCTTGATGCTCTTGAAACAGATAAATGCGCTCAGCTTATCGCAGAGGCGATAAAAAAGTAGAAGGAAACAGGTATGGCTGATATAAAGATCGAGGGTCTGAACCATGTATATAGTGCAGGCACTCCGTTTGAAAGAACAGCATTGAATAATATAGATCTTCAGATACCGCAGGGACAGTTCGTTGGTCTGCTGGGCCACACGGGATCAGGCAAGTCAACGCTTGTGCAGCATTTTAATGCGCTGCTCAGCCCTACCACGGGCAAGGTATTCGTTGGAGATATGGATATAAACGAAACCAAAGAAAACCGCCGCAATGTTAAATTCAAGGTGGGACTTGTTTTCCAGTATCCTGAATATCAGCTTTTTGAAGAGACTATATATAAAGATATCTCATTCGGTCCAAAAAATATGGGTCTGAGCGAGAGCGAGATAGACGAGAGAGTCCGTGAGGCAGCAGGCTTTGTGGGCATAAGCGAGGATATGCTCGAAGATTCCCCGCTGGAGCTTTCCGGCGGGCAGAAGCGCCGCGTGGCGATAGCAGGCGTTATTGCAATGCGCCCTGAGATACTCATTCTTGATGAGCCCACAGCAGGTCTTGACCCTGCAGGCTGCGAGTCTATTCTGAATAATATCTGTGAGTATAGACAGAGCACCGGCGCAACTATAATTATAGTCAGCCATAATATGGATGATATTGCGCGTATTGCCGACAGACTTATAGTTTTAAGCGGCGGGACTGTCGCCATGGACGGCACTCCTGAGGAAGTATTCTCAGAGCCGGATAAACTTCAGAGCCTGGGGCTTAATGTGCCGCAGTCAACAGCTATTTTTATGGCACTTAAAAATAAAGGCGTAGATATTAAAGGACCTGTTTATACTCATGAACAGCTTAAAGCTGCCATCCTCAAAGCAAAGGAGGAGGCTTTATGCTGAAAGATATAACGCTTGGTCAGTATTTCCCCGGTGACTCAATAGTCCATAAGCTTGACCCGCGCACGAAGATAATATTCGTTGTGCTGTATATAATAGCCCTTTTCTCTGCTGACAGCTGGATATCCTACGGTCTTGTGGCACTGGTGACGGTGCTGTGCATGGCAATCTCTACTATTAAGGCAAAGAACATATTTAAAGGTCTTAAGCCGATGCTCATTCTCATTGCGCTGACGGCTTTCCTTAATATGTTTTATACCCAGGGAACACCTATACTTCCGGGCTGGATAATAACCTGGGAGGGGCTTTCCAGGGCAGTGAAGATGATTTTGAGGATTATTATGCTCATCACGGGCACATTCCTTTTAACATACACCACAAGCCCCATGGCTCTCACAGACGGACTTGAGCTCCTTTTAAACCCGCTTAAAAAGCTTAAAGTGCCGGTGCATGAAATGACAATGATGATGTCTATGGCGCTGCGCTTTATCCCGACACTCATTGAAGAAACAGACAAAATAATGTCTGCCCAGAAGGCAAGAGGCGCTGACTTTGAAAGCGGCGGACTTATAAAAAGAGCAAAAGCGCTTATCCCGATACTTGTTCCGCTGTTTGTGTCTGCATTCCGCAGAGCAGATGAACTGGCGGTGGCAATGGAATGCCGCTGCTATCACGGCGGAGAAGGTCGCACAAGAATGAAACAGCTTAAGCTTGAAGCAAGAGACTATATTACTTTAATTCTGGGCTGTCTGTTTGTTGCCGCAGTAATTATGATAAAACACCTTGGAGTATGAAAAATATTGCATTGCGCCTGCGCTATGACGGCAGTGCCTATCATGGCTGGCAGATACAGAAAAACGATATAACAGTTGCCGAGACAATGGAGGATGCTCTTGAGAAGGTACTGGGTGAAAGAGTTAAGGTAACAGGATGCGGGCGCACCGATGCGGGTGTGCATGCACTAAGATATTGCGCAAATTTTCATTCCGATACCAACATACCGATAGAGCGTCTCCCGCTGGCAATTAATTCCCGCCTGCCGGATGATATTTCGGTTTCACGCGCATGCATTGTGCCGGATGACTTTAACGCCATCACGTCCTGCAGAAAAAAGGAATATATTTACAAGATATTAAACAGCAATATCCCGGATCCTTTTCTTGCAAAGAGAGTGTGCTTCTACCCGCAGCACCTGGATATAGACTTTATGCGCAGGGCAGCTGCAGCCTTTGAAGGCACACACGATTTCAAAGCCGTGAGGTCGCTGGGCACAGAGACAAAAACTACCGTAAGAACCGTATACTCATGCACGGCTGAGCGAAGCGGAGATATTATAACAGTCTCCATCTGCGCCAACGGTTTTTTATATAATATGTGCAGGGCGATGGTCGGCACGATGGTCTATGCGTCATACGGCAAGCTTGTACCTGAAGACATCCCGCATCTTCTTGAAATAGGCGACAGACGCCTCACAGGACCTACAATGCCGCCGCAGGGACTATATATGAACAGAGTATGGTATGATGGTGACGCGGGGAAAATGTTTGAGGATTGAGCATTTAACTGCAATTGTTCATAATCAGTCAATAAATTGATGATATAAAAATAATAACTATTAGTTTAGGAGTATGGAATGAAGCTTATACTTAATCTTGCTCTTTTGTTAATATTGATATTGTGTGTATGGGGAGGCTTTAAAAAAGGCCTTATAAGAAGCGCAGCGGGACTTGTGGTGATAATATTTGCACTGGTGGTCTCAAATGTGTTCGCCTCATCCTATTCAAGAGAGCTTGTGCCGGCAATCAATCCGTTTGTCGGCGGATATATCGATTCCGACGCGACTACGCAGAAGGTCCTTGAAAAGCTCGGCTACGGCGAGAGTGAATACTCCTTAACAGATATTCTTGCTCAGGATACATCTCTAAGATATGACTATGCTTATGAAACCATAAGAGAGATCGGGTTTTATAAAGACGTGGCGGATGAGCTTGCTTCAGATTCGGTTACCTATGCAGATAGAAACGAAGTGAGCATGACCGATGCCGTAATAACTATCGTATGCAATACTATTGCGTATGTAGGGTGCATAACGGTTGCCTTTATTATGATTCTTATCCTCATGACGGCAATTCTGGATCTATTTAACCTTGAGTTCCGCCTGCCGAATATTGAGATAATAGACGAAGTAGGCGGCTCGGCTCTCGGACTGATAGAAGGATTTTTATACTGCGTGCTTTTGTGCTGGGTGCTCGGCTTTATGGGACTTATAATCGGCACAGAGACTGCCGACAAGACTGCCCTTGTGAGATTCTTCCTGGCATTCAGATTTATAACAAGAACTCTCATTTAATAAATATAGACAGGAGAAAGTATGAACACTCCCTTATGTTCCCGCTGCGGTAAGAACCCGGCAATAATCTTTATAACAAAAATTGAAAATAACGAAAGCAAAAATGAGGGGCTGTGCCTTAAGTGCGCAAGAGAGCTCCACATCAAGCCTATAGACGATATAATGAGCCGCTTTGGCATCTCAGATGATGACATTGAGGATCTCACCGGCGAGGCTATGAACTATCTCAACGGTATGGGAGTAGACGGTCTTTTGCCTGATGGCGAGGATGATGCGGGAGACGACGGCAAAACAGCCACATTTCCGTTCTTCGGCAAGCTTTTCGGCGGAGCTAGCCAGCAGCCGCCAAAGCAGGACCCGGGCAGCAACGGCAATAATAAAGGCAATACCCAGGCCAGAGGCACTAAAGAACAGCCGGGAAGAAGTAAGTCTAAAATGCTTGATAATTACTGCATTAATCTTACTGCCCGTGCAGCTGAGGGCAAGCTTGATGCTATGATAGGCCGCGAGGAGGAGCTTGAAAGAGTTCTTCAGATATTAAACCGCAGACAGAAAAATAACCCCTGTCTCATAGGCGAGCCGGGCGTGGGCAAGACAGCTATAGCCGAAGGTCTTGCACAGCGCATCAACGAAGGCAGAGTCCCGGCAAAGCTTCTTGATAAAGAAGTATTTCTTCTTGATCTCACAGCGCTTGTTGCAGGCACTCAGTTCCGCGGACAGTTTGAAAGCCGTATGAAGGGGCTTATTGAAGAGATACGCAAGCGCGGAAATGTTATACTTGTTATAGACGAGATTCATAATATAGTCGGCGCAGGTGATGCCGAGGGCTCTATGAATGCAGCAAATATCCTCAAGCCTGCTCTTTCAAGAGGCGAGATACAGGTAATCGGTGCAACCACCTTTACCGAATACCGCAAGCATATTGAAAAAGACTCCGCTCTTGAGCGCCGCTTCCAGCCTGTTACTGTGAGCGAGCCGTCTATTGAAGAGAGCGTGAAGATAATAGAGGGAATAGCACATTATTATGAAGATTATCACGGTGTTGTTATTCCTGAAGAGATGTGCCGTCTTGCCGTTACTATGAGCGAGCGCTACATTACAGACAGATTCCTCCCGGATAAAGCAATTGACCTTATAGACGAGGCATGCTCTGATGTTAATCTGAGAGACCCGAATATAAATAAGCGCATGACGGCAATGAAGGATCTTGAGAATCTGCGCTTTGAGCGCGAAGCGCTTGAAAGCGAGCCTATTCCCGAGACGGATGGACCAATCCAGGAGATACTTGATAAACGCTATGCACGCATTGCAGAGCTTCGCAGCCGCGAAATGCGCCGTGAGGCTGAGATAGCAGAGCTGAACTCTCTTGGCAGACCTCAGCTCACGCAGGATAACCTGGCAAGAATAGTTGAGCTGTGGACAAAAATCCCTGCCTCTTCAATTAAAGAGGGCGAGCTTGAGCGCCTTGCAGGGCTTAATGACAGACTTAAAGAACATATAGTAGGTCAGGATGCGGCAGTAGATTCAGTGTGCGCTGCAATAAAGCGCAGCAGAGTCGGCCTGAAGGCAAAGGGCAAGCCTGTGAGCTTTATATTTGTGGGCGGAACGGGCGTAGGCAAGACAGAGCTTGTAAAGCGTCTTGCTGCAGATATGTTTGATTCTCCTGAATCTCTTATCCGCCTTGATATGAGCGAGTTTATGGAAAAATTTGCCGTTTCGCGCATCATCGGCTCACCTCCGGGATATGTAGGCTATGATGAGGCAGGTCAGCTCACCGAGAAAATCCGCCGCAGACCATACTCCGTTGTGCTCTTTGATGAGATAGAAAAGGCGCATCCGGATGTTATGAATATCCTCCTGCAGATACTCGATGACGGCAGAATAACCGATGCTCAGGGCAGAACGGTCAATTTTGAAAATACCGTTATCATCATGACGACTAACGCAGGCTCCAATAATAAATCCGGAAGCGTAGGATTTGGCGGGTCACTCAGCGATATGTCTAAAGAGCGCAGCATAAAGGCTCTTGGCGAATTCTTGAGACCTGAGTTTATGAACAGAGTGGATGAAATAATCTGCTTCAACCAGCTCACGGAAGAGAACTTTGCTGCTATTGCAGAGCTTATGCTCAATGAGCTTAAAGATGCTATGGCAGTGAGAAAAATCAGTGTCTCGTGGACACCGGCAGTCGTTGACTATCTTGTTAAGAAAGGCTACTCGGTAACCTATGGTGCAAGAAACCTGCGCAGGCTTATCCAGAAAGAAATCGAAGACACTGCAGCTGAAAAGATGATAGAATATGCATCGTCTTCCGCAGCCTCATCCATTTGCATTGATGCAGAGGATGATAAGATAGTTATTAACCTTGAATGAAAGAAAAAGTTCTTATAAGCGCCTGCCTTATCGGCAGCAACTGCAAGTATTCAGGCGGCAATAACTGTCTTGATGAAAATGTTTTATCCCGTCTTAAAGAAAAGTATGATCTTATCCCCGTGTGCCCTGAAACGGCCGGAGGCTTGAGCATCCCGAGAGACCCTAGCGAGAGACTTGGCGATAAGGTGGTATCTAATAAGGGCAGGGATGTGACAGAAGAATTTTCATCGGGTGCCGATATTGCAGTAACGCTTGCAGAGCGCTTTAACTGCCGCACAGCCGTTCTTAAAGAGCGCAGCCCGTCATGCGGCAGCCATATGATATACGACGGAACATTTACAGGAACAGCAATTCCGGGCCGCGGCCTTGCCGCAGAGAAATTATATAATAGAGGTATTAAAATTATGAGCGAAAATGAAGTAATTGAAACTGTTGAGACTGCTGAAGCAGCAGAAACTCCTGTTGAAAGACCTGCTTTAAAAGACATCCTTGCTGCCTGCGACCACACACTTCTGCGTGTTGACTGCACAGCAGACGAGATTAAAACCTTGTGCGACCAGGCTATCAAATATAACTGCGCATCCGTATGCATTCCGCCATGCCATGTTGCCGGCGCTAAGAGATATGTGGGCAATAAGCTCCCCATATGCACGGTTATAGGCTTCCCAAACGGCTATATGACATCCTCTGCAAAGGCTTATGAGGCAGCTGATGCTATAAGAAACGGCGCAGATGAGATAGACATGGTAATTAACCTTTCAATGGTTAAGGACGCATGCTGGGACGATGTTGCAAAGGATATCAAGACAGTCAGAGACGCAACAAAGGGTCACATTCTTAAGGTCATCATCGAGACATGCCTTTTAACTCAGGATGAAAAGCTTAAGCTTTGCGAAATAGTCAGTGCATCGGGTGCTGATTTTATAAAGACTTCAACAGGTTTTTCAAAAGGCGGAGCAACATTCGAGGATGTTAAGCTCATGCGCGAAAACTGCCCTGCAGACGTTAAAGTTAAGGCTGCAGGCGGCATTTCCTCACTTGAAGATGCAGAAAAGTTTATGCTCCTTGGAGCAGAGCGCCTTGGCACCAGCAGAATAGTAAAAATTGCTATTGCTGAGGAAGAAAAAGCCGCTGCACAGCAGGAATAAGATTAGGTTAAACATTCAATAACCATCAAACTGAAAATGATGGTTATTGATAATTTACCGCAGAGTGGAAATATTCTTTAAAACCGTAAAAATGTTCTTGACTTTGCGGATATATAACAGTATAATAATCAAGCTAAAACAAAGAAGGTATGGTGTCCGCCGTCCTCACCTCCCGCCGATTGGGCAGGGTTGGTTAATAAATTCCTCAATTCAGGGTATTTTATGCGCGGATGCTATGCATCCGCGATTTATTTATTTTTTCGGAGGTGTTTCAAAATAGCGAACGCTGATTATCAGATCAATGAAGAAATCATTGACGAACAGGTGCGCCTTATAGGTGAAGAAGGTGAGCAACTAGGTATCGTTTCTGCGCAAGAAGCATTAAAGGCTGCTGAAGAGGCAGGTCTTGATCTTGTTAAGATTGCTCCTAATGCTGTTCCGCCGGTATGCCGTGTTATGGACTACGGTAAATTCCGCTTTGAACAGACCAAGAAAGAAAAAGAAGCGAAAAAGAATCAGCACGTTATTGAGATCAAAGAAGTTCGTATGGGTCCAAGCATTGGCGAAAACGACTTCAACACCAAGCTTAAAAACGGTCAGAAGTTCCTTGCTGATGGAGATAGAGTTAAAGTCTCAGTCCGTTTCCGCGGCAGAGAAATGGCTCACACCGAAATAGGCAAGATTCTTCTTGCAAACTTTGCCGAGGCTTGTGCCGATATCGCAACAGTCGATAAAGAAGCAAAGCTTGAAGGACGCAACATGTCTATGTTCCTTTCCCCTAAGCCCGTAACGCCTCCCAAAAAACCGGCAAAACCAAAGCAGCCTAAGGAGCCAAAGCCCGAGACCGAGGCACCTGCAGCAACAGATGAAACAGTTGATTAATAATTAAAATAAGGAGATTATCACTATGCCGAAACTTAAGACACATAGCGGCGCAAAGAAGAGATTCAATCTCACAAAGACCGGTAAGGTCAAACGCGCACATGCTTTTAAGAGCCACATCCTCACCAAGAAGGACACCAAGAGATGCCGTCGTCTGCGCAGCGGAACAATCGCTGATGTAACCAACGAGGCAACTATCAAAAAGATGATTCCTTATAAATAAGGTATACGGAAGAATATAGGAGGATATACAAATGGCAAGAGTTAAAGGCGCAATGATGACGCGCAAGCGCAGAAATAAAGTCCTTGGTCTCGCAAAGGGATACTGGGGCAACAAGTCCAGACACTTCAAGATGGCTAAAGAGCAGCTCATGAAGTCCGGCCGCTATGCTTATGTTGGACGTAAGCAGAAGAAGAGAGACTTCCGTCAGCTCTGGATCACCCGTATCAGCGCAGGCTGCAAGATGAACGGCATGAACTATTCCACATTTATGCACGGTCTCAAGCTCGCAGGCGTAGATATGAACCGCAAGTCCATTTCCGAGCTCGCTATCAGCGATGCAGCTGCTTTCACAGCTCTCTGCAATGTTGCAAAGGAAGCACTTGCAAAGTAATTAATTCAAAAGATATTGAAAAACCCGGTTGCATAAGCAGCCGGGTTTTTTGTATAATATCAGCAACACATATTTTTAGGACAGTGCAGCAATGAAAAAAATATATAAGCTTGCGCCCTTCAGACTCATATTGCTTCTCCTGAGCGCTTTAATAATAGTTCTTTTTGAATGCTTTAAAAATAATTATACGCTTATGAGCGCTCTGGCGGAAAAAGTCGTTAAGCCGTTTAGAATGAGCCTATCATATTTAAGCTCCCATGTTTCGTTTTCTATAGCTGAAGTGCTTATAGCTATTTTTGTGATATGGCTGGTGATATATTTAATTTCACGCCTTATACGTCTTATCCATCTTAAAGAGGGGCGCGGTGCAGTTCTTTATAAGCTCATTTTAACTCCGCTTTCATGGATAATGGCTGTGTATGCGCTGTTCTGCATGTTCTGGGGCGTATATTATTACGGCGATGATTTTATGACTAAAGCAGGGCTTGAGCAGACTCCCATCTCCGTATCACAGCTTGAGACGGTTACACAGTATTTTGCAGACCTTGCAAACAGCTACAGCAGCCGCGTAGACAGAGACTATTCGAAAAACTGCAGTATTGATAGAAAAGCTGTTCTTGAAGTATCGGATAAGGTCTATTTATCAACAGCCAAGCGCATACCCTGCCTTAGCGCACCGGATGTGAAGGCAAAGGGCATAAAGTGCTCTAAAATAATGAGCCTTATAGATTTCACAGGCTTTTTCTTTCCGTTTACAGGCGAGGCCAATGTGAATATGGACTCCCCAAGTGCATATTTCCCGGCAACTGTTGCGCATGAGCTTGCTCATCTGCGCGGAGTTGCAAAAGAGGATGAGGCAAACTTTGTTGCGGTTATTGCATGCATGGAATATGGCGACCCTGCATATGTCTACTCAGCAGCTCTCACAGCCTATACATACCTTGGCAATGCGCTCTATTCTGCAGATTATAACTCATGGCTTAGCATCTACAGCTCTCTTAATGATAATGTAAAGCGCGATATTTCAGAAAATAATAACTACTGGGAGGCTTATAAAACCCCCGTTGAGGAGATATCCAACACAGTATATGAAAACTTCCTCTACAGCTATGGTCAGGAGCTTGGACTTAAGACTTATGGCGCATGTGTTGATCTGCTGGTAGATTACTATTATGATCTCGTGAGCTCCGGCAATAATGCTGCCTGAGAATAAATTTTCAAAATATAATAATAAAAGCCGCATCGGTCATGATTTTGATACCGATGCGGTTTTGCTATTTCTGATTTTTAATATAGTTTATTATATACTCAGAGAACCTTCTTGTTGCCGGGCCTGCTCTTTCACTGTCTGAAATAGCAAGGCCTATTATTCTTTTTGACTCAGGGATAAGCGGCATTATCTGAATATCATCGTGTCTGCCCTTTAATAGAAGCTCCGGCATAATGCTTATCCCAAGCCCCTGCTCAACCATGGCAATGATGGCGTAGTCGTCTTTTGTGTAAAAGCGCACATTAGGCTTAACACCGGCGGATTCAAGCGCGCGTCTGGCATCGTGGTCTGAGCTTTCAAGAAGACTTATAAAAGGCTCTCTTTCGCATTCAACAAGAGGGAAGCGCTGATAGTTTTCAAAGCGGCTTTTTCGCGGGAGAATGGCAAGGAGCCTGTCCTCTATAAGAGGGATGGTCTCGCACTTTAAAGAATTAGGCACGTTTACAAAGCCTATATCAACACTCCCGTCATTTATCCACTCTTCAACATCGTGATAGTCACCGTTGAGGAGCTTGAAATCAACATTTGGATAATCCTTCTGAAATTCCTTTAATATCGGCGGCAGCCAGTGAACGGCAACAGATGTGAAAGCTCCTATTCTCACCGTGCCGGAATCAAGCCCGCGTATAGACGAGGCCGTCTGGTTAAGATGCTCAATGGAATTTAAAACAGTTCGTATTGCAGGCAGAATGCGCTCACCCTCGCTTGTGAGCTTAACGCCGCCGCGGCTTCGCTTGATAACAGCAAAGCCAAGCTCGTCCTCCAGATTCTGCAGCCCGTGGCTTATTGCAGACTGAGTGCAGCCGAGCCTTTCTGCAGCCGAGGTGAGACTGCCTGTCTCAACAACAGTAAAGAGCATTTCGTATTTGGAAATTACCATTAAAATCATCTCCCGCTTAATATAATAAAGCAGAATGAGAGGCGGGTCAAGAATTATATGAAAAAAATTCATATAATTATGAAAATAATCAAATTATTTCATAAACTAAAGCATTAAAGCTTAAAAAGCACTTTTTTTGTGCAAATCTACAATTGCAAGCTTTTTTTCGGCGTTTATAATAAGCAATGTTATTAAAAAGAACAGAGAGGACATCTGAAAAATGACAGCATCAACAATATGCATCCTTGCAGCCATAGTAGTATACCTGGTTGGTATGCTGCTTATCGGTTTTAAGTATTCAAACAACTCCAACGCCGAAGATTTCTATCTTGGCGGAAGAAAGCTTGGTCCTATAGTAACGGCTATGAGCACAGAAGCCTCAGACATGAGTGCCTATCTTCTTATGGGCGTTCCGGGGCTTGCTCTTTTCTGCGGTGTTGCAGAGGCATCCTGGACAGCAATTGGTCTTGCACTTGGCACATATCTCAACTGGCTTATAGTTGCAAAGCGTATCCGCAACTACAGCGCTCAGATCAATGCAATTACTGTTCCTGACTTTCTCGCACGCCGTTTCCACGATAACTCCAAGGTTATTGAAACTATCGGCGCTCTTGTTATAATCATATTCTTTATCCCTTATGTCGCTTCAGGTTTTTCCGCATGCGGCAAGCTTTTCAACAGCCTCTTCGGATTTAATTATATGACAAGCATGCTCGTCTCTGCTGCAGTTATTGTTGCATACTGTGCTCTCGGCGGATTTATGGCAGCATCTGTAACAAGCCTTATCCAAAGCATCGTTATGACAGCAGCTCTTATAATCGTTCTTGTATTCGGCATTAATTCAGTCGGCGGATGGAGCAATGTTGTTGCCAACGCAAAGGAGATTCCGGGATATCTCAGCCTGTTTGCTTCAACCAGCATAAAGAGCACAACTCCGGGCCAGTACACTCCGCTCATGATAGTCTCAACTCTTGCATGGGGCCTTGGCTATTTTGGAATGCCGCATATTCTCCTTCACTTCATGGCAATTGAGGATAAGAGCAAGCTCGATATTTCCCGCCGTGTAGGATCTATCTGGGTTGTGATTTCACTTGGCATTGCAGTTATAATAGGTATAGTAGGCTTTGCAATGTCTAATGCGGGCGTTATCCCTTCATTCGATAGCAGCTCCGAGGCAGAGAACATGATTGTTCAGACAGCTCATGTTATATCATCCTTCGGCATTCTCCCGGCAATAGTCGGCGGTCTTATCCTTGCAGGTATTCTTGCAGCAACAATGTCTACTGCTGATGCCCAGCTTCTTGCAGCGGCATCCGGCGTTACACAGAATATCCTCACAGATGTCTGCGGCATAAAGCTCAGCGACAAGAAGTCAATGCTCATAGCCCGTCTTACAGTTATTGCTATTGCAATACTCGGCGCCGTGTTTGCAAGCGACCCGTCAAGCTCTATTTTCCGCGTTGTATCCTTTGCATGGGCAGGCTTTGGCGCAACATTCGGTCCTGTAGTTCTGTTTGCACTGTTCTGGAAACGCACTAATAAGCAGGGTGCAATTGCAGGCATGATTACCGGCGCAATATCAATCTTTGTATGGAAATTCTGCGTAAGAAGTGTTCTTGATATCTATGAGCTTCTCCCGGCATTCATTATCTCCTCAATCGTTATAGTTGTAGTAAGCCTTTGCACAAAGGCTCCTGATGATGAGATAGTTGCCGAATTCGAGGCAGCATCCGCAAAGTAATTTTATATAAAATAAATGCCGCTGCAGCCTTGTACTGCGGCGGTATTTTTAATTAGCTTTTTAATTTTATTCAAAGCTCTGCACTGTTGCATGATTATAAAATTATGTTATAATAATAGCAGAATAATTAATAAGAGGTGCTTGCAATGCTTATAAAATCATCTACTGCTCTTAGAAATGACTATGGGACTATCTCTGCACTAGCGCATGAGGAAGAAGAGCCTATATACATTACAAAAAACGGAGAGGGAGATATCGTTGTTATGAGCATTGAAGCGTTTGAACGCCGCGAGGAGCTGTTTAGATTAAAGGCGAAGCTTAACGCTGCCGAAGAATTAAGGCTGTCCGGGCACAAAGGGATATCTCTTGCGGATTCACGTGCCAAACTGGAGAAGATCTATGGCTGATAAGATATACACAGTGCAGATTCTTGAACCGGCACAGATTGAATTGGAAGATATTGCACAGGTATATCTTTCACTTGCGGGTTCTCAATATGCCCGCAAAATTACAGATAAGATTTACAATGCGCTTGAGCAATTGACCCGCTTTCCATTATCAGGTTCTCCTGTTCATGATAAAGACCTGCGCAATCTTGGATACAGATTTGTTGTTGTGGAGAAGTATATTATAATCTATCGGCCGATTGGAGAGATAGTTTATGTATATCATATTTTTGATGGGAGAACAGATTATCCTACGCTCCTCCATTCAGAATTTTTTAATTAAGAACTTTATATAAAGCAAAAGTAATGTCTTCCGTTAAAATATCAGCGGGGGACATTATTTTTTTAAGGAGTAAAGCTATGGTTTTATTATCAGCAAACACTACGGTATAAGCATTTCTCCGCAGACATTTTATAAATGGATAAATGATACCTTTAATATGAAAATATAAAGGGACGAATATTGACGCTAAATCTGCTAAATGCTAAAATATTTTCGTCTTTGTAGATTCAAATTATATAGAACTTTATGACGAAGACCACAGTATAGATGAAGACCGATATATTGCAATAGGAATGGTAGGGGATGTACTTTTTGTTGTGCACACAATCAGAAGTGAAAACATACGTTTAATTTCTGCACGATATGCAACTAAGGTAGAAAGGAGCTTTTATTATGATAACATCCGTTGATATTAAAAAAGGACAAAAGCCAACAGCTGAACAGATTGAAGAAGTAAAAAAAGCTTCCTTAAGAGATATAGCTGAAGATGAAGATGCACCCGAGCTTACACTTGATCAGCTGGAAAGATATAAAAAAGCAGCTGACGCAAGAAAAAATATGAAACAAGTAACGATTGAATTAACCCCTGAAGAAATATCAATTGCTAAAGGATATGGCCGGAACTATAGAGAAGTTTTGAGCAGGCTTGTGTCTATGGCACTTGCTGATAAGGAAATGGTAGGAAAAGCTTACAGATAATATGTCTATAAAATCCGAAGCTGAATCATATTTTCGCAAAGATGCAGAAGAAGAAATCTATTATGACATCTTCTTTAGAATGTGCAGAAAGTATAATATTAACTGGTCTAATGCAAGCAGTAAAGAACGGGCATTTATTGAAGAAGTTACCCGTGTGACATATGAAATGAACAAAGCCGGCAGAACAGGCGCAAGTATAGAATCAGTTCAACCTGCTTTTGCAAGTTAATAATTAATAAATAATGCCCGCTGCGGTTGCAACTGACCGCAGCGGGCATATTTTATATACAGTTATAAATAAATATATTTTAAGTTAAATCATGCAAACATCATGCCAATTGCAAAGAGCACGGCGATTACAAGAAGAATTATTCTCCAGATATAGCCAAACTGATAAGTCCAGCACTTTTTAACTACGCCGTCAACTTCAAAGGATTTAACTTCTATATAGGGCACAGGGCTTCTCTTGTACCAGCCTTGAACCTTGACAGTTTTGCCGAAGTATTTAGATGATTTGAATATGGCAAATATTTTGTTTATGATGGTAAGAGGCTGATTGTAATCGAGCATTACAATGCCGGTGGAGTCTTTAATAACAAAGTCCTCGTTAAAAATGCACCCCGGGTTGCCGCGACCGATTATCTCACCGTTAAGCTCGCAGGGGATAGTTGTGATGCCGGAGACTTTAACTATTCCGAGAAGGTCGCGTACGGTGGTTTCTTCATAGCCGGGCTTGTGCTTATAATAATATTTATAAATGCCGGCAAGCATTGTGAGAACAGCACCTATGCCGAATATTGCTCCGCCGGCAGAGGCGGATATTGCACCGGCGATGACGGTTATGATGAGTATTATCCAGGGCAGCGCATTGAGGAGAAGCTCACGGGCAAAATCATCAACATAGCTTTCGGGCTTTTGCTGATTGAATGTGATATATGGAGCCTGACCATACTCAGGGCTTATCTCAGACAGTGCCAGAAGACGCTTTGAAATGAGCGGGTGAGTGGATAAAAGCTCATAATACTTTGCCCATACATTCCACATATCCCACTTCATGGCATTCTGCACACTGGAGCGGAAGTCATTTTCATTTTGAGAAATGCAGCATACAGCCATTGCCTTGCTGCTTTTTGCATCAGAGATGCCAAGAGTTGTGGGGCTTGCAACGGAGTGGCGGTTTTCGGTCTCTGACTTGCCGGTGGTTGAAAGACCAAAGCCTATCTGCACAAGTGCGGAGGCAAGGGCATTCGGGTTACGAGTCTCTCTGGCTGAGAATTCGTCTGCATAATATTCTCTTGTGCGGCTCAGCCAGAGTATTATAAGCTGGCAGATGAGATAGAGAATATATGCAATAAAGCCGATAAGCGCAAGTGATGCACCGCTTTTATTCTTGCTGTCTGATGAAGAAGAGGAAGAATGCTCTGTGGCGGTTCTGCAGACTTCATATATTCCATAAAGCACAAGCGGAACTACCTGTGCAACTGTCATAACAAGCATATCATAATGAACAGCATGCCCAAGCTCGTGCCCAACAACGCCTTTGACCTCGTCCTCGTTGAGAAGATCAACAATGCCGCGTGTGATTATGATTCGGGCATCGTTTTTTGTTCTGCCATAGGTGAAAGCGTTTGGGGCCCCGTCGTTGATAAAGCCGATTTTCGGCTCTTTCATATTATACTTTTCGCATATCTCTTTTACAAAAGAATCAAGATATGCAGGCACGGCATAGTTAAAATCTGCATGATAGAACCACTTCATGGAAAGGTCCGTTATCCACGGTGATATAAGAAACTGAATTATCAGCACAACTATTGAAATGCCTATTGCCGTGAGCACAGAGGCATCAAGCAGTATGCAGATAAGAATAACAAGTGCAGCCAAAAGACCATACATGCATGTGAGTGTCAGCACAGACACCATTAAAAGGCTTTTTTTCATTCTTTTTTCTCTTTCTATATATTATATTGAATAAATTCCGTAGTGGTTGGCAGTCTCTTTTGCCCAGGCGTATTCGCCCCTTGCCTGAAGCTCAGGGAGAATAGACATCATTTTATTAATGTTTTTATGTTTGCAGGCAGCTTCATATTCTTTCTTGAGCTTGGAAAGCTTCTGATTGATAAGGTCAACCCCGCCTACTACATCCATAAGGTCCTTTTCTTCGAGCGCTTTCATATCTATCATAATTAATATCTCCGGTTTATAGATTTAGTTTATATTATCATAATTTGCATTGCCGTTCTACATATAAT
>R14__coassemble_523_pt1 | contig 25914 bp, 24 predicted proteins | sample R14__metabat2_low_PE_022 | metagenome-assembled genome bin R14 | reverse complement strand
TATATATTCCGTATACTATTCTCAGTTACCCGGCTTTATTTATGGGAGATAATCCTTCACACCTGGCTGCATTTGACGGGGATCTTTCGGAGCTTACGACGCACCACCCCGTTGCATATTCGCTGTATGTGACGTATCTTTTTAAATTATGCCATTTGATATTCGGCAGCTGGAACTCGGGAGCATTTGCCTATTCTTTAATTCAGCTGACGCTCGTTGCTGCTGTGTGCTCTTACGGCAACAATCTGCTGATAAAAGAGTGCAGCATATCACCTGCTGCAGTTTCCGTATTAACTCTTTATTATGCGGTTTCTCCAAGAATAGTAAATTATATGGAGAAAGTTACTAAAGATATCTTTTATGCCGCTTTTATCCTTTTATTTGCAGAATTTCTCTTATGCATCATCAAAAACGGAGCAACGAAAAAGAATATAACACGACTTATTCTGGCTTCGCTGGGAATACTGTTTTTCCGGAATGAAGGCATTTATATATTAATAATTACATATATTGTGCTGATAATATGCAACAAAGGAATAAGAATAAAGCTTAGTGCTATAATCTGCGGTCTATTCATTATCTCGACTCTTTATTCCAGCGTACTTATTCCAAGTCTGGGCATTCAGCAGGCAAGCAAAAGGGAAATGCTGAGCATGCCAATTCTGCAGACTGCAAGATGTGTGAAATATCACCTGGATGAGTTTACCGATGAAGAAAAGGCAAATATAATAAATGCATTTGACGATGAAACATTCGGATTAAAAGATATTGAAGAAATCGGTGAAAGATATGATCCCGCTCTAGCCGACAATCTAAAACCATGTTTTTCTTATGATATTTTATCTGATGAAGCTATAGCTTATTACAAGACCTGGTTTGAGATGGCTTTTAAATACCCGCTAACATATCTGGATGCATTTGTTGCTAAAAACTATGGTTATTTTCTTCCGCAGACCCAGTTCAACTCCCACACAATATACTTCAGTGAATATTCGATGGGAGCAACAAACAGTTCTTTCGGAACAGATTTTCACTTCCCGAGCTCGCTTGATACTCTTAGGGATGGATATGAATATATAAGAGACACTTTGTTTTCATATCCGCCGTTAAGGCTCCTTAATAGTGCAGGAACGGTAAGCTGGACTATAATTATCTGGATAGCGCTTATATTATACCATAAAAAATATAAACTACTGCAATTTACGATTATACCTATACTTATAACAGCAATATGTCTTGTTTCACCATGCAATGGAGAATATTGCAGATACCAGTATCCACTGCTCGTATACCTTCCATGGACAATTATTGCAAGCAGTACAATATATTCAAAAGAACTTTAAACAACCGGCAGTGCTTCATTAAATGGAGCACTGCTTATTTTATAAAATTATATTGATATATTAATTATTAAGTTCAAACTTATAACTAACTATATTTTCTTCAGCAAGAGAATATCCTGAAGTTTCGATAAGGTTTAAAAGTTCGTCATAATCCCAGGAGAGATATTTGGGGAGATAGATATAATCGGGTATTTTATCGGGGTTTTCGGCATAATAAAGAGAGAGCATATCCGTTGTGCCGGAGTATTCGCCGGGGATGCAGGCTGAGTAGGACGCATTCTTCTGGGTGTCGGCAGCAAGATAATACCAGGGCTGCTTGGCAAGGATGAGGAGATTGCCGGAGGGTTTACTATGGTAATAGTCGAGGTCGGCAAGGATGATATTATACATAGAACTATTATCTTCGGTTGTTCTGATGCCTGCCATAGGGCCGCTCTCGATTACAGATGTAAGCTGCGAAGGGGCAGCATCACGGAAAATATGATTCAGCTTAACGTCTGTCTGAAGAAAGGCCTGAGTGAGTATGCAGACGGCTGCTGCCAGAAAAGCAATATTAGAGAATTTATTATTTTCCCGGGAAAGCTCTTTCAGCAATAGCCCAATGAAAATATAGCCTGCAAGATTTGAGACTGCAAAGGCCATAGAGATGACGAAAAATGCCTGGTTTGAGGCCGTGTAGATACAGACTGAATATAAAATTCCATAAACGAAAAGACCGTAAAAGAGCTCTTTGGGTTTATTCTCAAGGAGAATATAGGCAGTAAAGCCCGGAATTACCAGGGGGAACATTATATGTGTGAAATACTGGTTGATAAGATCTAGCGCAAAAATTATAAGACCTGCGGTGCCGAGAAGCAGCGAGGCTATGAAATATGCGCAACGGTGCTGCATTCTATTTTTATCAGCAGCAATTGCGATGAGCTCGAGTGCATATAAGACGCAGACTATCCAGAAATACTGCGCGCTGTTGAGGATTATAGATGAAAAATACCTTGGGAACTTCTGAAGGAAGGAATAATCCTGATGCTCAGGGTCCATCAGAAGGTATTTTAAGTTAGCTAATATGGAAGAAAGGGATGCTCTTGAGAGAGCAAATATGAGAAAAGCTGCTGCAGGCAGAGCAATGCCTATAGTGACAAAGAGGAAGGCGCGGAAATTAAAAAGGGATGAAGATATTTTTTTAATATTGCAGATTAGAACAGCTACGAAATACAGAGCATAAACCGCTGCGAGATATGGGCAGCAGAGAACTGCAAGTGCAAAAGCAAAGCCGCTGACAGCAAAAAGAAGTTCTTTATGTGAAGATTCGGGGGCGGTTGCAAAAAGTACTCCTGAAAGGGCTACCATGTCTACACCAATGGAATCATAGCCGGGGCTCATGAGGTCTCCCGGAACGAACATGAAGAATAAGACTGAGGCGATTATGGATAAGAAACCGAACTTTTTTAAACGCTGATAAATTACCGCTGCAACAAGTGCATGGGCAATTATATAGACATAGCGCATATAGAGGCAGATGCCGTTATTTGAGCCGACGATGAGCTTATAGAGGGCAACAAATGGAAGAGTTATAAAATATGTGAGCTGGGTAGGCTGCCATTCATCTATGAAGAGAGCGTCGCCGGAAAGGAGACGGTCAGGGATGGTTATGAAGAAGGCCTCATCATGCGAGACATAGCCAAAGCTTATGCGCCAGAAAGTAAGTGCTAATGCTGCTATAAAAAGTACAGCCCAGACAATATTACGGTTTTTATTGCTTAAATTAATTTTCATTAGAACTTAAAGGCTTCGCAAAGGCGAGGCATTTTTTTATCCTTTTCACTAAGATTAAGGGCGGTTCCGTCTGTGAGAGTATAGCCGGAAGGGTCTGCAGAACCGGGGTATTCGCCTGTGAGCTCAGGCCAGGTGATACCTATATCGGGGTCATTCCAGGCGAGGCCGCCCTCATCTGAGGGGTGATAAAAGTCAGTTACCTTGTAGCAGAATTCAGCTGTATCGCTGAGGACAAGAAAACCGTGAGCAAAGCCCGGAGAGATATAGAACTGCTTGAAATTCTCTGCGGTAAGCAGGACGCCAAACCATTTGCCATATGTGCTGCTGCCGGAGCGAAGGTCGACGGCAACATCGAAGACTTCGCCTTTGATGACTCTAACGAGTTTTCCCTGCGGGTACTGCTTCTGATAGTGAAGACCGCGGAGAACGCCTTTGGTTGACATGCTCTGGTTATCCTGAACGAATACCATATCGAGACCATTTTCCTTCATGTCGTTATAGTTGTAGGTCTCGACAAAATAGCCGCGGGAGTCGCCATGGAGGGCCGGCTCGATTACATAAAGACCGTCGATATAGGTTTTAGTTACTTTGATCTGGCTCATATTATTGCCTCGTAATTAATTTAAAATTCTATTTCTTTAAGGTATCTTGCTAAAGCATCCTGCCAGGTTGGGAGAGGTTCAAAGCCGCATTCCACGAGCTTTGATTTATCAAGGCGGCTATTGAAGGGGCGTTTAGCCTTAGATAAGCCATACTCAGCAGTTGTGACGGGGATAACTCCGGTGGTGAGACCTGCCTGACGATAAATTTCGCAGCAGAAATCATACCAGGAGATATAGCCGCCTTCGTTGGTGGCATTATAAAAGCCGTAATGGTCGGTTTCGATCATGTCTACAAGGAGCCGCGCAAGATCAAGAGTATAAGTAGGGGTGCCAATCTGGTCGTTGACGACTCTGACTTCAGGATGAGTTTTGCCGACACTCAGCATTGTTTTGATGAAATTCTTGCCATTAAGGCCAAAAGCCCAGGCAATGCGGACTATGAAATATTTTTCGAGGCTATTGAGTACAGTAAACTCGCCGTCAAGCTTTGACTGACCATAGACATTGAGAGGAGCAAACTTTTTGCAGTCGGGCTTCCAGGGCTCTTCGCCTGTGCCGGAGAAGACATAGTCTGTGCTGATGTAGAGCATTTTGGCATTTATAGAAGCGCATGCCTCAGCGATATTCTGAGTGCCGGTTACATTGGTGGCTCTTACTTTTTCAAGGTTTTCGGGGTCCTCGGCGGCATCAACATTTGTCCATGCGGCGCAGTGAATAACGGCATCAGGCTTAAGGTCAAGGATAATGCTGTTTACAGCGGAAGAATCAGTTATATTGAGCTTTACGTAGGGCATTGTGCAGACGGGAGAGCCGTCCTGAACACCTTTATATGCATCTCCGCTGCCGCTGCCTATGCCCTTGTGACCGCGCTTATTAAGTTCGTTCATAACGTCGTGACCAAGCTGGCCGTTGACGCCGGTTACTAAAATTTTCATATAAATTTCCTTTTATCAGCCGTATAAAATGAGAGATAAGTTGCGTAGGAGGCCCTTTTTCCACATGTCGTTTTTTAAATAAAAATTTATGCGGGAGAGTTTTGATTTTTCGCCGAGTGATGAGTAGCTTTCGGAAAAAGTGTCGTTAAATTTATCGGCAAAGCATTTTGCCTGAAGGCGGGTATCTGAAAGGTCTTTTTGAATTCTTGAGGTATCTGAAAGCTTCTTTTTAGCATAGGATGCGGAATTTACATCAAGAGCGCCAACGCTATTGGATGAATGCTGGCGGTAGTCAACAAGCGGCTCAGATATGAAAGATATAACGCCAAACCTTGAGGCAACAAGAGCGCACCACCAGTCGTGCATGACTATGCCGGAGGTATTCTCCGTGCGGGCAAGAGTGAGAAGAGCACGATTTATCACGACAGTGCAGCCGGTTGCGACATTCTGAAGAAGGAGCTTTTCAAAGTTTGTTCGGGTGCAGTCGAGATTCTGAAAGGCGCTTAGCGTATCGCAGATGGGCTGAAGGTGCTCGTCGACCACACTAAGCTCGGAGAAGACAAGGACGGGAATATCGGCACCAAGTTCATTTTCAACATCGTGCATTTCGGAAAGAGATTTTTCGAGCTTATCGGGGTGCCAGTAGTCGTCCTGGTCGCAGAAGGCTATATATGGAGAGTCTATATTATTCATGAGGAACATGAAATTATCTTTTGCAGAGCCTGTGGCGGGAGAATTCAGAACATGAATCTTCTGCGGAAAAAGGGAGGCATAGTCGCTGATAATGGCGGGGGTAGAGTCTGATGAGGCATCATCGTGGATATATAGTTCCCAGTTTTTAAAGGTCTGGCTAAGAATAGAGTCCAGCTGCTCTCGCAGGTACTTTTCGCCATTATATGTGGCCAGGAGAATGGCAAGGTCTGAATTATTATTCATATATTATATATTATCTATTATTACTTTTCGTTATTTTTGAATTTACCGCCGAAGACGGTCATGAAGAGAATTTTTATATCGAGGAGGAAGCTCCAGTTTTCTATATACCAAATATCATATTCAACACGGTCTTCGATGGAGGTATCGCCGCGGAGACCATGGACCTGTGCCCAGCCTGTCATGCCGGGGCGAACCTGCTGGCGGACGAGATAGAGAGGGATGGTTTCTTTAAAGCGGCGGACATAGAAAGGAATCTCGGGACGGGGTCCGACGAGGCTCATATCGCCAAAGAGAACATTGAAGAGCTGAGGGAGCTCATCGATGCTGTATTTGCGGATGAAGGTGCCGAATTTTGTTTTGCGAGGGTCTTCGTTGGTGGACCAGGCAGTATTTTCTTCGGCGTTGACTCTCATGCTGCGGAATTTGAGCATCATGAAGTTCTTTTTATCTTTGCCTACGCGCTCCTGACGGAAGAACACCGGACCGGGGCTTGAAAGTTTTACGCCTATGGCGGTGATGAGCATGAGAGGAGATAGAAGTATGATTATGACGGCAGAACCGATGATATCTACAAGGCGCTTGAGGAGATCGTTGCCGATACTATCGAGCGGGGTGGCGCGGAGATTGATAAGCTTTGTTCTGCCGATATTTTCTATCTCGGGGTGAGATGGGATATAGTCGCTATAGAAGGGAATCATGGAGACATGAAGACCTTCTTTGTCGGCAATGTCTATTACGCTCTGGAGGTGCTGAAGCTCATCCGATTCAAGTGCTATGATGAGCTCATCAGGGTCGAGGTTTAGAATTACTGCAGTTATATCTTCGTATGTGCCGAGATGGGTGCCGATAGATGAGGAAGCATCAGGACCAAAAAAGCCGTCTATAACGCAGTCTATTATTTTGGATTCGGAAACATCTGAGGCATACTGCAGGGCGTGAGGACCGCAGCCGATTATGATGACATGCTTTGGGGCATAGCCGAGCTTTGAATTCGTGCGCACAACGAGTCTGCCGAAATAGTGTTTGGAAATGACAAGGAGGCTTGATATTACCCAGAAGAGAACAAGGACGTCTCTTGAAAAGTCCATTATCTTCAGGAGAAAGAAAAAGACCATTAAAAGAAGAGTGCCGATAGCATTTATACCGGCGATGGAGATATATACCTGGGAATATGTCTTAGTCTTATGGATGTAGTAGCAGATTGGAAGAATGAGGCTTATGGCAGCAATAAAGAGAAGGAGCTGCGGCTCTTTAAGGTTGATGCTGACAATGCCGCCCATTATTGAAAACTTGAGCCAGATTGCTATAAAATATGAAGCAAAAATGAGAATGGCGTCGGTTAGTATATTTAATATTTTTATCTGGCGTTTATTGCGTTCTATCATAATGCACACAATTTTCCTATATTAATATAATCTAAAGTATTATAATATATTTCATCTGCAGGTGCAAGACTGAAAGCGCACTTCACTCTTGACAGGCTTTAAACAAGCAAGTAAACTTGAGGGCAGAAATTTGATGAGGTTATAAAATGTACGATATTGACCTTCTAAAAAGCACAAAGCGCGCAGACCAGCTGCAGTTTTTAAGATTCTGCGCATTTCTGATTGTTTTCTGGGGGCACAGCAGTTACTGGGCAGCAGGAAACAGAGAAATTAAATTCGGGCTGGCAGCGCTGAGCTTTTTCTTTATTATAAGCGGATTCGTTGTGGGCTACACAGCAGTCGGGAAAGAAGTGAGGGTAACCGCAAAAGCTATCGTGAAAGACTTTGCAGGAAAGCTCAGCAAGCTTTATCCGCTCTATTTTTTCACAACGATTTTTGCCATAGTACTGGAGCCGTGGTTTTCAGAAAATCTGGCAGAGCTAAACTTTGCATTTTTAAAAAGCCACATTATACAGCTGATAGGCAATCTGCTGCTTATACAGTCCTGGCCGGGGATGGACCCGCTGGCATATAACGGAGTGGGCTGGTTTTTATCGACACTGATGTTTCTGGCGCTATTCAATATTCCTATAATATGGCTGTTAAACAAGATAAATTCAGGTAAAAACAGGACCACAATATTATCCCTGCTGTTTGCAGGCACATGCGCAGTGGTGGTGATATACTGCCTGGTGATGGTGAAAGCGGGACAAAGTCTTAACTACTGGGGATACTCATTCCCGCCGGCAAGGCTTGGAGAATATTTTGCGGGAGCGATAGCCGGGTTTGGAGTGAGAATAGTACTTATTGAAAAGCCGGAGATGAAATTCAGCAAGGGGCTGTTCACCGTTTTTGAGGTTGGAGTGATAATACTGTGGATATGCACAGTGAAGCTGCCGCTTACAGAATGGAATGCGTATATAGTGGCATGGCTTATTCCGAATTTTGCAGTGCTGATAATATATGGGCTTGGAAAAGGATATATATCGCAGATATTCAGGAATAAGATACTTGTACTTTTAGGTGATCTTTCGTTTGAGTGCTATCTGCTGCACCAGATAATAATAAGGGTATTCGTAAATCTGAACGATATAGCGCATATCTCTATAATTGGAGATTTGTGGGCACAGGCATTCTGCTTCTTCTGTACACTGTTTCTTGCCTATCTGCTGCACGGAAGACCTTTGAAACCGAAAATAAAATAACAGCAATGCTGCCGTTCAGCTTATTGAAAGTGAACGGCAGCATATTTTTATTTGATATCTTTAAGTCTATTTTCGGATGAGATGAGGAGCATTTCAAAATCACGGCGGTTTTTCTGCTGAATATTTTCAAGAATGAGCCCCGAGAAGAACGACTGAATTGCAGAGAGCATTACGAAACCGCAGGTGATGAGAGTGGGGAACTTGGGGACAAGGCCTGTTCTGGCATACTCAACGAGAATCGGAACGAAGAAAAGGAGCGAAATGATCATTAAAACAAGAGCTATAATACCAAAGAAGGCAAAGGGCTTATAGTTTGCAAAAAGCCTTGCGATGGTCTTTAAGACCTTGAAGCCATCGGAGTATGTATTGAGCTTTGAGACGCTATTTTGAGGGCGGTCGCGATAGTCGATGATGACGTTTGCAACGGCCATATTTTTATCGATGGCATGGATGCTCATTTCGGTTTCGATTTCGAAGCCTTTTGAGAGTACTGGGAAGGTCTTTACGAAATTATAGCTGAAGGCGCGGTAGCCTGTCATTATGTCGCGGATATCAGAGCGGAAAAGAGCATTGATACTCGCGCGGACAAGTTTGTTGCCGAAGTTATGGAAGGGGCGCTTATTTTCTTCAAAGTAGGTAGATGAAAGTCTATCGCCAACTACCATATCATACTGCTCTGTGAGGACTTTGGAAATCATTTCGGGGGCGCTTTCGGCAGGATAGGTATCGTCCCCGTCGACCATGAGGTAGCATTTAGCATCTATTTCGCGGAACATGCGGCGGATAACATTGCCCTTCCCCTGCTGATATTCATGGCGGACTATGGCACCTGCTGACTGAGCTATAGCAGCAGTATTGTCCGTTGAGTTATTATCATAGACGAAAACAGCGCTGTTTTCAGGAAGGACAGCGAGGAAGTCCTTGACAACTTTTTCGATAGTTACGGCCTCATTATAGCAAGGCACAAGAACGGCAACATCTAACATGGTTTTCTCCCGATTTATTATACTTATTTTTATATTTTATCATCAAGTGACGTTTATAGCAAGTTTTAGGATACAAAGAGCAGAAGTTCTTTTTAACTTGCGCATAATATTCTGCTGTTATATAATAATTTTAATTATATTCTGATAGGATAAGGGTTATGAAAATTCTTGTTACAGGTTCAAACGGGTATTTGGGAACGGGCATTATAAAAGAGCTTCTGGATATGGGGCATGAAGTGATTGCAACAGGGCATAAGCTCGACCGGGTGGACGAGCGCGCTGTGAAGATGCCGGCTGAGCTATTTGAGCTTGATGACCCGTATAAGTTTTTTGAAAGACCTGATGCACTTTTGCACCTAGCGTGGAAAAACGGATTTGTACATAACGATGCCTCTCATATAAACGACCTGCCGAAGCACTTTAATTTTATTAAAAAGATGGCTGAGAGCGGAATTAAAAAAATTGCCGTGATGGGAAGCATGCACGAGGTAGGATTCTGGGAAGGTGCAATATCTGAGGATACCCCATGCAAGCCGCAAAGCTTTTACGGAGTTGCAAAAAATGCGCTCCGCCTTGCAAGCGAGCTTATATGCAAGAGCAATAATGTTGAACTGCAGTGGCTGAGAGGATTTTATATAGTGAGTCCGACAGCATATGGTTCTTCTATATTTTCGAAAATAACGGCAGCTGCCGAGGAAGGGAAAAAGGAATTCCCGTTTACATCGGGAACAAACCGATATGATTTTCTTGACTATGAAGACTTCTGCCGCTATACGGCGATGGCTGCAGCGCAGGACAAGATAAACGGTATAATTAATATATGCTCGGGAAAGCCGGAGACACTTGGAGATAGAGTAGAGAGATTTATTAAAGAAAACGGATTTGATATAAAGCTGCAGTATGGAGCATTCCCCGACAGACCATATGATTCAAAGGCTGTATGGGGAGATAATAGTAAAATTCAGGAAATAATTGATTTATACAAATAAAGAGGGCTATGGAAGAAGTAAAAGAGGAGAAAAAAAGAATACTGCTGATAGCGCCTGTTTTCTTCGGGTATTACAAGGAAATGCTCAAAGAGATTAAGAGGCAGGGATATGATGCGGACTATATCTGCGATATGCCATCGAACAGCAATGTTCTGAAGGCCGTTGGAAGAATAAACAAAAAGCTCACCTACGGCGTTACGGAAAAATATTTTAAAAACGAAGTATTGCCGAAAATAAGCAAGGAAAAATATGACTATGTAATTCTTGTGGCGGGGATGACCTTTGCTTTTTCAGCTGAGATGATGGAAAAGATTAGAGAATTGCAGAAGGGTGCCAAATTTGCGGCATATCAGTGGGACTCTGAGAAAAACTTGCCTTATTCAACAGGTATACACAAATTTTTTGATAAGATATACACGTTTGATAGACCTGATTCTATTGCGCAGCCTGAAAAATATACTTTCCTGCCGCTATTTTATCTGCCGGAGTATGCAGAGATTGCAAAAGACAAGGCGGAAATATTGTATGACTGCTCATATATAGGCACAGCGCACCCAAGAAAATATAAAGAAATAAATGAAATTTCAGGTCAGCTGAAGGAGCTTCTGCCAAGGCAGTTTATTTTTCACTATATGCCGTCGAAGCTTAAGTATATATATCACAAGATAAAGGCGCCTGAATATAAAAATGCGAAATTCAGTGATTTTGAAACGGAAAAGCTATCTAAAGAGGAAACGCTTGAGATAATAAAAAAGTCATTCTGCGTGCTGGATGCGCCGCAGGGCGGGCAGACAGGGCTTACTATAAGAACAATTGAGTGCCTTGGAGCTGAAAAAAAGCTTATTACCACTAACGGTGATATTAAAAATTATGATTTTTATGACGAAGCAAATATTCTTGTATTTGAAAGCGGGATGGAGATTAGCGCAGAGGACCCGTTTTTCTCGGAAGCATACCACAAACTGAGCGAGGAAATATACAAAAAGTACTCTCTTGAGAGCTGGATAAAAACGCTGATTGAAGGATAGAAATTTATGATATCTGTGTGCCTTGCAAGCTACAACGGAATAAAATATATTGCTGAACAGCTTGACAGCATTCTTATGCAGATAGGAGATAATGACGAGATTATTATTTCTGATGACGGATCAAAGGACGGAACTGTTGAGCTTATAAATGAATATATTAATAAGCACGGCAATATAAAGCTTATTGAAGGGCCGAGAAAAGGGCTTATAAAGAACTTTGAAAACGCGATAAACGCAGCCGAGGGCGATATTATTTTTCTAAGCGACCAGGATGATGTGTGGATGCCGGATAAAGTCTCAACGGTGATGAAGGCTTTTGAAGATAAGGGAGATAAATGCATTTTAGTACTGCATGACGCGGAGATAGTGAATGCGGAGCTTGAGGCAACAGGAAAAAGTTTATATGAATTTCGCGGCTCAAGACCCGGGCTTTTGAGATGCCTTATAAAAAACCCGTATGTAGGCTGCTGCATGGCGTTCAGGAAAGAGCTGAAAAAAGAAGCACTCCCCTTCCCTGATGGAATAGAAATGCACGACTGGTGGATAGCGCTGAATGCTGAATGCGGTCGAAGAGCAGTGCAGATACCGCAAAGGCTGATAAAATATAGACGGCACGGCGACAACGCCTCGAATATGCACCACCACCCGATTAAAAAAATGATACACAACCGGATAGTATTTACAAAAGAGCTTATAAAAAGAAGGAATCCCATATAACGGCGGAATTCCTTCTTTTTGCATTATAAATTATATTAATTTTAAAATTCTTCGAAGCTCTTGGCCTTGTCTATTATGAACTGGCGGAGCCATGGACCTGCTTCTTCGTTTTTGAGGGCAAAGTCGATTATAGACTCGAGATAACCCTTTAAGTTGCCGGTATCATAGCGGCGACCCTCGAAATCAACGCCGACGAAAGGCTCGATATGGCAGAGAGTGCGCATACCGTCGGTGAGCTGGATTTCGTTGTTGCGGCCGGGAGCAGTATCGGCAAGGATGTCGAAAATAGCAGGAGTGAGAACATAACGGCCCATTATGGCATAGTTTGAAAGCTTTTCCTCGGGAGTAGGCTTTTCGTTCATGTCGCTAAGGCGGTAGACACGTTTTGAAACCTCGCCGTCGAGCTTTACGGAGGAGTATTTGCCGATGGCGTCATCGGGGAATTTGCGGATGGCAATGGCACTGCAGGAGTTTGCCTCGGCTGCATCGACAAGCTGCTTGAGAACAGGCTTTTTGCCGAGCATTATATCATCGCCGAGGAGGATGCCGAATGGTTCGTTGCCAACGAAGGACTTTGCGCGATAGATAGCATGGCCGAGACCTTTGGTCTCTTTCTGGCGGAGGAAGTAGATGTCTGCCATGTCTGCCACGCGGCGGACGACATCGGCATCTTTATCCTTGCCATCGCTGCGGAGGCGCTCTTCGAGGTCAGGGGCATAGTCGAAATAATCTTCGATTGGAGTTTTGCCGCGGTTTGTTATGATGAGGATCTCTTCAACGCCGGCAGCGACTGCCTCTTCAACGATATACTGGATGACAGGCTTATCTACGAGAGGAAGCATTTCTTTAGGAATGCTTTTGGTATTTGGCAGCAGACGTGTTCCAAGTCCGGCTGCCGGAATTATAGCTTTGCGGACTTTCATGGTTTCCCCCTTAAATATTTTTCTTTAGATTATGGAAGTCGGCAAGTGACTGAAAGCCGATCTTCACTATTTTTTTAATGTTGATAGAGTTCGTGCCGCCCTGGCGGGGTTTGAAGGAGACTTCTTTGAAGGTAATATTTTCTTTAAAGTAAGCAAAGTATGTGGTGAGCATTACATTAGGAAGATTATAGTCTGAGGGGAATTTATTGAGATATTTGTTTACAAGGTCTGTACGCATGAGTCTGAAGGGGGCGTTTGAATCAGGGAGCTTAACGCCAAAATAGACGCGAAGTAAAGCGCAGAGAAAATCTTCTACAAATTTGCGGGACTTGCCGTCGCCGCGGACGGAGCGTTTGCCGATAATGGCAGAATAGTTATTACGCTCGTCCCAGAAGGTCTTGAACTCGGCAGGGTCGGTCTGCCCGTCGGAGTCGGTCTGGAAGATGAAGTCGGCATTATTGGAGATGGCGTAGGAATACATGGCTATAAGCTTGGGTCCATGCTGCTTGAGGGTATCGGATAGAATTATTATCTGAGGCATATCATTCTGCATTTCCAGAAGAATGGCATGAGTATTATCAACGCTGCCGCTGTCTGCAACGATGAGTCTGGATTCAGGAGATGCATTATTTAATACGCTATACCAGGAGCTCACAACAGAGCGGATATTTGCTTCTTCATTATAGGCAGGGATGGTGATATATAGTGTGTCCATAGGTCCTCCGGGGAAGATTATTGATTATTTTTATTTTTATAGGGTAGGGTATCCTTACCGCGATTGCGTGCTGCAAGTGAGAATTCGCAGCCGCAGTATAGCTGGCGGTATATTTTATAGTATTCGCTCAGCTCAACAGAGCGGTTTTCGCCGTTATTTTTTTTGAAATCTGAAGGCAGCCATATGGCTCCGACTTCTTTGGAGATATCTTCGGCGATGGTATTGATGAGAACGGCATTTTTATGGCGGGAAACGGTGAGCGTGCTGCAGAAATAATCGAAATTCCGCTCCTTTGCAATGCGGGCACACTCATTAAGGCGCAAGGCAAAACAGGCAGCGCAGCGTTTGCCGCCTTCGGGTTCGGATTCAAGCCCCTTTACGGCAGATAAATATTTATTATGGTCCCAGGGCTCGACGAGGATATTAACCTTATCTGAAAGGCCCATTTTTTCTATGATCTCGCGCTGAGCGGAAAGGCGCTTATTATATTCATCTTCAGGGTATAGATTGGGATTGAACCACAGCACGGTGATTGAAAAATACTGTGTGAGATATTCAAGAACACTTGATGAGCAGGGACCGCAGCAGCTGTGGAGCAGTACTGAGGGCTTTGACTCACCTGCAGATGCGATGATCTTTTGAAGCTCGCGGGCATAATTTCTTCTATTCATAAGATGATAATAACACCTATTGGCGAAAAATGCCACTTATTAATTGACGAAGAGGCATTTTACGGATAAAATGATAAAAATTAATATGCAGCAGAGGTTAAAAGCTTGGAAAAGACTATAAGCAAAAAAAGTATTTTTGCAGCGATTATAACTATAGGATTTTTTATCTGTTCAGACAGGCTGATGAAAAACCTTTTTATATGGAGCTGCAGCTACAGGATGCAGACGATGAGCACTATACTCAGCATTGCGGCAGCGCTTATGATATATATATTATTTATGCGCAGAATAGCTATATACGGCGCTGAAATGCCGACGGGTGTGATAATACCATTTTGCATAATTTATGCGTGCTATTTCTTTTCATCATTTATTAATGCAGAGAGCGGGGTGCTCTCGCGGTGTGCAGACAGTTTTATTTTTGCAATGGCGCCATTAATGCTGATAGCGATGGCAGGATATGACAAAGATAACTTTAAGAAGTTTATAAGCATTATTGACTGGGTATATATAGTGGTGGCTCTAGTAAATATCCTATTTATAATATGGCCGGGGCTATATTACGTTATAAGCGAGTGGCGGCAGAATTATTTTATAGGGTATCACACGTTTCTGGTATTTCCGCTGGCAGTGGGAGTTATGTTTGCGCTGCTGGATGATTACTATAACGGGAACAGGATAAAGCTGATAGTATATATGGCGCTGTTTATTATAAACCAGGGGCTTGTGAAGGCAGGCGGCGGGCTTATTGGCGCATGCATTATTCTGATATATTTTATTCCGTTTATAAGAAAAATATTTGAAAAGACGGACCTTGCGGTATTTATAGGGATAATTATTGCAGTATTTATTGTGCTTATGTGGTTTATGGGGCCGATACTGAACATATCGCCGATAAAGCATATTATTCAGGATGTGCTGCACAAGGACCTGACACTTACAGGAAGGCTTATAATATGGCCGGGAGTGCTTGAGGACGTTGCCAAAAAGCCGATATTCGGATATGGAATTTCAGCTGACGGAAGCATATTTTATGATACGGTATATAATACCGGTTGGACAAAGCTTGACGGAGTGTGGCTGCATGCACACAATGAATTTCTTCAGACGCTATATGAAGGCGGAATAGTGACGCTGCTGGCAGCTATAGGGATGCTGCTGTTCACGGCTAAAAAGCTGCGCCCGTATAACGGGGGCAGGATGGCAGGAATATGCAAGATGATGATATTTACGCTTTTGCTGATGCTGCAAGACGACCAGATGGTATATTACCCATGGTATATAATGGCATTTGTGTGCCAGATGGCTGCGATGTGCTGCAGAAATGAAGAAATGCTCTCACAATGAGAGCATTTCTTCATTTATAGGTATTTACATCGGTGAAGATATCAAGAAGAGTCTGAATATTATCTTCTGTTATATACATGCCGAAGCCCCGGGAGAGGAGCTCGGGATCGGTTTTATTATTGCACATGGAATCGATCATAATGTCGCCGAGTTCTACAAGGAAGTGGGTCTTATCATCGTGGTAGTATGAGAGGTCGGTTGTGTAATCATTGAAGCCGCAGAAATTATAAAATGGAGTTATTTCGGCTAGTTCCCGGAGAAAATCAAGATAACACTCGTCTATTACGGCGGTTTTGAAGGTATTATAGTACATGGGGTTTGTGAAGACGGTGAGTTTGATGTCGTATTCATCGCAGAGATTTTTTATTTCTCTGACTGCATTTAAGGCTTCGTCCATATGGGGAGGTCTATCAGAGGATATGCTGCCTGAGGAGAGGGTTGATGTCATTTCAGCTTTGGCAGATTCAAGTTCTGCGGCAGCGGCAGCTTCGTCGAATTCATTGACGTAGCCATAGAAAGGATAGCCGCCGTTATTATAAAATACGTCTCTATTTATTGCCTGATATTCGCTGTCAGCCGGTGTGTAGTCGCGTATTACGGTGCGGTATGCCTCTATATTCATGGAAGGATTGAGGTACATACTCCAGAATTTAATCGGGTCTGATTGACTGAATTCATAAGGGCAGCGCATGCGGTCGTTTGGGCGGTTAGAAATGCTGTCGCTGAAGGATATGGTTTCGAGTCCTATAAAAATTTCTTTCGGAATTATGCCGGCGCTTATCATAGTTTTAAGGTTTTCGCAGCTCTCGGAAGTAAGGCCGCCTGAATGGCACATATTATATGCGGATACGTCCGGAATATTTTCGGCATTTACCATGCCGGTTAATGAGGAGCCAAAGAGATAAGCATTGAATTTATCCGGATTTTCTAAAATATATTTCATTTTAATATAGTTTTTGTTGGGCTCGACACCGTTATCTCTGACATTATTAACATGAAATACATTATAAGGGTCCTGGACTATGCAGGGGATAAATACCGCTACAAGGATGATGAGCAGGATGAGTATAAAAATTATAAACCTGGTAAAATTTTTCATAGTAAATTAAAAATTAAAATATATAAAATTTCCGGAGGCAACAGGTGCATCAGAGAACATTTTTGTGAAAATCACTGAGATAATGAGAATATATAATATTCCCCATTTAACGGGATATTTCTGCCTGTTAAGCCAGATATTAAAGCGCTCTTTTTTCTCTATTAATTCTATGAGCAGGCAGGCGATGAGCGAGGCGGCAATTATTACCCAGTATGATGCGGTGAAGTCTGTTCTTAAAACTGCAGACCAACCGCTGAAGATTAAGTTGTTGAATATGCGATTATAAATGGTAAATGCCATTTTTATGCCCGTTGACCTGAAAAGGACATAGCCGATATTTACTATTATAAATGTTCTTAAGATCTGGAATGTTTTCCAGGCAGTTGATTCGGTGTTTATACGCAGTTTAGTGCAGCATGCTGCATAATACTCACCAAGCACTGCTGCAAGGATAACAAATGTGCCGTGATAAAGGCCATGGACAATATAGTTTAGAGTTACACCATGCCAGCAGCCAAGGAGAAACCACGTGATAAGCAATGCAATTGCAGTGGGGAGCTTCTTGGCGGCTTTTTTATGCCCACTTTTTCTTAAATTTTTTGACAGCTTTGTAAATGCAGAGGAGCGTAAAACGGGATAATAAATATAATTTTTTAGCCATGCGCCAAGGGTTATATGCCATCTGCGCCAATATTCAGCTATTGACCTTGAGAAATAAGGAGTTTCAAAGTTTTCAGCCATTTCTATTCCCATGCTTTGAGCTATGCCAAGGGAAATATCCATGTAGCCGGAGAAGTCGGCATATATCTGAAAAGCATAAAAAACAGTTGCAGCAATTAAGAGTATGCCGGAGCTGCTATCGTAAGATGAGTATATTTTATCAACAAAAAGGCCGAGATTATCTGCAACTACGACTTTTTTAAAAAAGCCAAGGGCTGTTCTCTCAAGGCCTGTGGTCCAGACAGAATAGTTAAAGCTATGGGGGGTATATAACTGAGGGGCGAGTTCTGAATATTTCCCGATAGGGCCCTGGCTTATCTGCGGGAAGAAAGATACAAAGAGGGCATACTTTAGAAAGTTAGTTTCGGGCTCTATTATTCCCCAATACACATCGAGGCAGTAACCTACGCTCTGGAAAACATAAAATGACATTCCAAGCGGCATAATAAGCCAGTCTATTTTCTGCCCGCCGGAGTTTGTTATAAGGAAGTTAGTATACTTGAATACAGCAAGCATTCCTATATTGAACAGCACGCACAAGAGAAGCCATAGTTTAGACTTATCTTTATGAGAGCCCATTAGAAGAGGAAATGCCCAGGTAGTTACAGTGGAAAAGAGAAGGAATATTACGAAACGAAGTGAGGCAAAGCTATAGAAAACATAGCTTGCCAGGAGCAGAATCACCCACTGCTTTTGCGGTGCAAATCTGCCAAGAAGGAAATAAGATATATATAGTATTCCAAGAAAAATGAAAAATTTAATAGAAACAAATGACATACAATTTACTTCTTAATATTCATAATAAACCGCCAGGCGGCTGATGCGGCGGCGGAGTTTTTCATTGTGAAGCGCCAGAGGGCGGCTATAGAAGAATAGTTTTTGAAGTTATTCTTTAATACCATTTTGGCAAAGAGACCATAGTCCTCCATGGTGCTGAGATCCCGGTCGGGATCGATAACGCTGCACTTAAATGCCTTGAGATCTTCGACATAAGCTGACTGCTTATTTTTATCAAGGACGGTGAAGGGCTGGTTAAGATAGCTTGAAAATGCGACTTTAGTTATTCTTCTGAAGTATTTAAGGCAGGAGGCATCCATGTTCTTTTCCTTAAGGTCTGAATACCATGAGGCAATACCGGAGGCGACCTTTGCGATATCGTCCATATGCTTTGCCATGGATGTGAAGCTCATGCTCTGGCCGTCGCGCCCGAGTCTATAGATATATACAGGCTCTTCCTGGATGAAGATAGTTTCGGCATCTACAAGAGGATAGGCTATAAGCTCTAAGTCTGAATAATAGCATTCGTCGATATGGACGTTATTTTTTCTTATCTGAGAGGTGCGGAAAGCAAGGCACTGCATGCGGAAGAGATAGTTGAGAATGGTGCACATCTCAGGGAAGCTCATGACTTTACCGGAAACATATCTGCTGGGGAACTGCATGGGGCGGCATTTTCCGTCTTTCATAGAGTATTCAATGCCCGGAGAGACCATGATGTCTGCCGGATGAAGGCGCATATTTTCAAGAAGCTTTCTTAAGCCCTGCTCATCAAACCAGTCGTCGGAGTCAAGATTTTTGAAGAACTCCCCTTTTGCCTCGCTCATGGCAAGGTTGACGCCGCTGCCCCAGCCTCCGTTTGGCTTGGAGATTACTCTGACGGTATGAGGATATTTATCCTGATATTCAAGGGCAATGGCTTCGGTATGGTCGGTGCTGCCGTCGTTAATTACTAACACTTCTAAATCATCAAGAAGATCGGGATAAAGAAGAGAATCGAGACACTGCGGGAGGTATTCTTCTATATTGTATGCGGGGATGCCGATAGTGAGAAGCTTACTCATCCTAACCTCCTTAAGATAGCTGCCGATGCTGCTGAAAACGGATATATAAGATTCAGCTTATAGCTGAGAACAAACATTCTGACGGCGACAAGTTCTACTAAGGGAAGCTTATTCAGATTATCCGATTTCGAGCCGAATATATACGGATTGGAGAGAATATTGCTGAAATATGTGTCCATAATGCGCTTTATATATGTGCAAAGCTGTTTGCGAATCTCGGAATTCTGGGTTTTATAGCGCTGGGTGGAATAGTCTGAAAGGACGCGGACAAAGCAATAGTCTGCAAAGGAACTGCGCTCAGGGTCTAAAACATAAGTGCGCACATCTCTGACGGCTTTTTCAAAGCCGCGGTAAGGGATCTTAGGGTCTTTTTTGGCATCGCTCACGTTTGCCATTATGGAGCCTGAATGCATACGGTGGGAATAGAGTATGTCATTGACAGCTGCGACTTTATTTGCAAGAGGGTGCGCTGTGAGGCTGAAGGGAGAATCCTCCATCTGCTCGCCCACACTGAAGAGGAGGTTATATTTTTCGATAAAGCTTCTTTTATAAATGCCTGCCCAGGCGCAGTATTGAAAGACGTAGCTATAGCCAGGGGCAGGGGTTATTGTGCGGGCATCGACGAGGATTGTTGAGAGAGTTCTGCCCGTTTCGTTATCAAAATCTATATATGAGCACTTGGCAATATCTGCGTCGTCTTTTTTGGCGGCATTATATAAAAGCTCAAGATAATTTTCTTTTATGAGATCGTCGGCATCAAGGAAGGCTATGTACTCCCCTTTTGCTATTTTCATAGCATTATTTCTTGAGGCGGAAAGGCCCTGATTACTCTGGGAAATGCCCGAGACTATGCCGGGATATTTATCGGTATAGCTGTTGATGACTGTTTGAGTTTTATCACAGCTGCCGTCGTTGACGATGATTATTTCAAAGTCCCGGAAGGTCTGGTTAAGAACGCAGTCGAGCATTACGGGGAGATATTTTTCTTCGTTATATGCGGGAATGATTACTGATATGGCAGGAGTGGTCATATTTATCTCCTTGGGATCAATTATGTATCATTGCTTTTCTCAGCGTCTGCATAGCGGTGAGCGAGCAGCCGGGCAATGGGCTTTGGCCAGAAGCGCAGGAACATCTCATAATCCTCGCCGCCGCGGCCTGTATCGCCTATGACGCGGCTGGTTTCGGATTCTTCATGGATTCGGTGGAACATGAGATAGTCATTGCAATATGCAAAGGAGCCTTTAAGCTTTGAAAGCGTCTCCCACTGCTGCCAGTCGAGGGCGGCTTTATAGTCGGGAGAGAAGGGATGGGCAGAGATTATGTCTTTTATATATGTTACGGAAGGGCAGCATATTGAATCGCCAAAGGCAAGAGACATTCTGCGGGCCGTGATGCTATATGGGAAAAGGCGCATAGGAACGCGGAGGACTTTTTTTATATTCAGAAGAGTGTTGCTGCAGACTTTAACTCCATTGCGAAGCTCGCCATAATTGCAGGAAAAGAGTATAGGGTCTCTTAGAGAATTTACAGCCCTGAGCATTTTTTCAGCATATTGAGGGGCATAGATATCGTCCTGGTGGGCGATAGTGATGAGAGGAGTGTCTGCTGAGGAAAGGGCAAAATTCCAGTCCCCTGCTATACCGCTTTTGCCGGTATTGATAAAGACAGGCAGGTTATGCTTTTGAGCGATAGAGGAGATATAGCTATTGGGAGTGGATGTGGCAATGATGATATTTGTTTTTATGGTCTGCGCTTTGAGAGAGGATACGCACTCTTCGAGAAAAGCGCTTTCTTTATATGCACACACAGCGAAGGTGTGGTCGGTGGGCAAATAGTTCATACTTCAGTCTGCTTTCTTTGGCTTTAGAAATGCCGCTGCTGAGGGTTTTTCGATGAAATGGTAGGTGAACACAGCAAGGGCTATTGAAATCGGGATTGCGATGATGGCATTTATATGAGCATTCATACTGCCGCCGGAGAGCTGAATAAGCGCCTGCTGGACAGGAAAACCCCAAAGGTACATAGCATAGGAATAGTCCCCAAGCTTTGCAAGTTTTTCGCTGCACTGGTGCGAACTGAAAGCTATGGAGAGAATAAAATACGGGTAAAACACGTAGATGCCGACATATGGTATTCTGAGGAGCATTGTGGCGAGAGATAGAACACCTGCAATTATTGTATAAATCGGCTTAAATTTAAGATAGTCCCAGAAAACATAATAAAGAATGGCTATATAAAATACTGTTGCTACTTTAACGCCCGTCTTGATATCGTGAGGAAGGAAATAAATAAGAACTGCCGATGCTGCAAAGACGAACGGAGATAATATTATGAGCTTTTTCTTTTCAAGCCATTTAAGTTTATAAAGGACAAAGCATGCCACATAGCAGAGAAATTCTATGCACATTGACCAGAGCGAGCCGTTGACCGTGCTGACATAATGGTTGGATGTGAAAACACCGGGGAGGTCATGGACGATGACAAAAATGCTATTTAGAAGATATTTATATGTCTGAGAGGATGTGAAATATTCTTTTGGAGTGAGGGTTGTGAAGAATACTCCCAAAAATGCGCACATGAAAACCGTGAAGGCAAGGGCCGGGATGAGTCTTACAAGGCGGGCCTTGAAGAAAGACCAGGTTTTAACTTCTTTTTTACGGAGAAGACTGCCGGCAATAAGAAATCCGCTGAAGGCAAAGAAAGGATAAAGACCGTAGGGCGCAATGTATATTGTATCACCGGAAAGGATGGTGATTATATCTTTTGTTTCGCCTGATAGAGGATAGGCATGGGAGATTATTATTAAAATAGCGCCGATGAAGCGCATAAGCTGAAGGTTATTGCTCCTTTTATTTTTCTCCACAGCGTTTCTCCAATTCTCTTATACGTTCTTCAAGGAGGGCCTGGTTCTGCGTGAGCTTTTTGAGCTTTTCATTCTGCGAAGAGACTATGGACGTTAATGCAACGAGAATGATTATTACGCAGAAGAACATGAACGCATAAAGTGCATTTACAGGCATACTGATGCCGACAAGTTTTGAAAAGCCATAGAGGATGCCCGGAAAGATTGCCAGAATGAGCATGACGAGCCCTGCGAAAAACCAGAGGAGAGAATACTTAAGGCGCATGCTGTTTTTGCGCACAAGAAGGATGAGGATGGCAAAATATACAAGAATTGCAAGAAGCATAGATATTCTTAAAGTATTGCTTATCATTTATTGTGCTCCTTTTTTCTGAAAAGTCCTGTGAGAAGCAGGGCAAGAGTGACTTTTATCATGTAGTAAACACTTTTTATCGGGCTTATTGAACTCTCACCGCCGGCACGGGCTCTCATGCAGACAGGAACTTCGCATATGCGCGCACCGCACATACCGGCTGTGAGCAAAGCTTCGGGTTCGGGATAGTCCTGGGCATAGTTCTGAGCATAGACTGAAGTCATCATGCGGCCGGTTGCGCGCATGCCGGAGGTGACATCGAGCACCTTAACGCCGGCAAGCATTTTTATAAGACCGCTCAGGAAGTTTATTCCGAAACGCCGCATGGCAGTTGACTGGAAGCCCTCTTTTTCTACAAAGCGGGAACCTACGGCAACATCAGCCTCACCTGAGGCAACGGGAGCTATGAGTCTGCTGAGATAGGCTGCATCGTGCTGACCATCGCCGTCGAACTGGATGACGACGTCGTAATCATTTTCAACGGCATATCTATAGCCTGTCTGGACACAGCCGCCGATGCCTAAATTTACCGGGAGGTCAATGTGGGCAACGTTGAGCTTCTCGAGCAAAGAGGATGTGGCATCAGTTGAGCAGTCATTGATGACGATAAAGTCCGTCTCGGGGCAGTTTGTGGTGATGTCTTTTATTACGTTTTCGATATTCTCCGACTCATTAAAGGCGGGAATGATAACAAGGCTTTTCATTTATTTATAGTTGACCTTATATATATAAATCTCATCCAGTTCGTCAAAATAGATCTGTTCAAGTTCTACATTTCCCCCGCTCTCCTGCGGATACCACTGGACGGCAAGGTACTTTACATCCCACTTTTCAAGATCGTTATAGTTCATATAGAGAGTAAACTTATCTCCCTGGTCAAGGACAAAATATGTCTCGGCGTCTGTGAGTTCAACGTTAATATGAGCATAGCGGTTATAGATGTCGGAATTCTCACCGTTTTCATCGAGTGGGGAGAAAAGATCGAAGCGCGGCGGCCAGTTAAGATAGTTGAGGCACTCAACGCCCTGGGCATAGATATATTTTGAGAGGACAAAGTTATCAAGAGCAACCCAGTTGCCCGGGTCTTCGTCATTTATCTCGCGCACCTTTTCGGCAAGAGGAGTTTTATACATAATGGAGCAGCCGATGTTGAGAGGATTTACCATTACGCCGGAGACTATAGTGAGGATGAGCATGAGAGATATGAAAGAGCGCTTCATGCCGAGGCTGAGCATGCCGGACATTAAAAGGATGAGTATTATCCAGTATGCCATTAATGCTCCGCCTGCGAGGTAATTGAAGTCTGGCCTGGTGAAGACATTATATGCAAGGTAGGCTGCCATTAAAATGAGTGTAACTGCAAGGCAGATGCAGTTCTTTTTATTTTTGATAAAGCCGGAATAAGAAGGCTTTATAGTATAGCACTCAAGAAGAAGGAGCATGAGGAGAGAAAGCCCCCAGAGGTCGCAGACTCTATCAGTCTGGCAAAGATAGAGGAAGGTGATGGTGGCAAGCTTTTCGCCTATGTTGACGAACATGAACACCATGCACAAAAGGCTGAATAGACAAAGAGAACACATGACTTTATTTTTTCTGAACTCTTTGAAATACAGAATGAAGATTATGTATGGCAGGGGGAAAAGCGTGAGGTGGGCTGAAATATTTGAAACGAGAGTATCCTGAATGGTGAAGTCCTTCCAGGTGACAAAGGGCATTATGAGATAGTTGCCAAGCCAGCTGAAGTCAAGCCCGCCGCCGGTTATAAAGCGTGAGCCGGGATAGACTGTATTCATTTCAGCAGAGGTTGTTTCGGGATCTTTATAGAAGTATGCAAGAAGCATTACTGCAAAGAGAGAAACTACGACAAGGATATATGGTATGTCGGTCTTTTTTATATTAAATCTTTTCTCGGTGAGGTATATTGCAACGAGAATAAAGAGAAGAAGATATATCATGGGAACATCCCACGCGGGATATGCATTCTCGATTATCACATAGGCAAGGCTTACAAGGCCATATGCATAGAGAAGCTTTTTCCATACTTTATCGGCTTCGAAAAAGTCGTGGAAAAAGACTACAAAGCATGTGAGCATGCCGAAATCTTTAGGACCCCACCACCACTGGAACTGCGGGGAGTAGACAATGATGAAGGCGGCAGCGGCTGAGAATTTTTTGCTGCCGGTGATGATGTGGAAGAGTCTGTAGAAGCCATAGAGCCCTACGGCATACATGAGGATATAGTTCCAGGAGAGATTGAAGGATATGGGGAGATAAAGGTCGCCCCAATGAAGAGGAGTGAGCATGCGCAGGATATTATCTGCCACCTGGAGGAAATTATCTTTTTTGGCCCACAAAAGCTTGAGATTGCCGACAAAATCGTTGTGGAAATATTCAGCAATGCTCTGCCATTCGTCGCTGCGGACGCCGCGGGTCTGTCCAAGGGAGATCATATTGGCAGCTTTAATATTATTAGGGACAAGGCCGATATAGCCGAGGATGTTGAAATTATTTACTCTGAATACAAAGAGTATAAGGACGAAAGATGCCAGGGCGGTGAGCACTCTTTTTTGGGTGAAGGCAGAGTCGATAGTATTTAAGAATGCGGTTTTGCTGTTGAGATCGTGGAGAAAAGCACCCAGTGCAAGAAATGCTGCAATAATCAGCCATGTGAGCAGAAAGCGGCCGAAGCCGAAGGGAATTGTGGAGAGACCTTTGATGAAGCTTATTCCTTCGGCAGTGAGAGCGGTCATGCCCCAGACCACAGTCTGAACGACCAGGGCTGCAAGGCAGGAGGAGATTATTATAATTTTAGAATTTTTCTTTGTCATGTGACAATACTGACCCCATTTTGTTATCATGTTATATTAGCATATTTCTTACTGATTGACAAGAACGGCCGATACATCTTATAATCAGTACAATTAAAGGCAGAGAGGTATTTGAAAATGGATCTTAGAAGAGACAAAGAGAATTATTATCTTGATATAGCGGATACTGTTCTGCAGCGCAGCACCTGCCTGCGAAGAAAATACGGGGCAATAATAGTGCGCAACGATGAGATTATATCGACGGGATATAACGGCGCGCCAAGAGGGAGAAAGAACTGCTCGGATCTGGGTTCGTGTATGCGAGAAAGGCTTTGCATACCGTCAGGTGAGAGATATGAGCTGTGCCGCAGCGTACATGCAGAGGCAAACGCCATTATCTCAGCTTCAAGACGCGATATGATAGGATCTACGATATATCTTGTGGGACGGGACGCAAAAACGAATGAGCTTCTGCCGAACGCGACATCATGCTCGATGTGCAAGAGACAGGTTATTAATGCGGGAATTGAGAGTATAGTTATAAGGCGCACAGAGGATGAATATGAGATAATTCCGATTCAGTAATGGGTTAAAAACGACGACTCGATATTGATAGCGGATATTTAATATATAAA
>R14__coassemble_514_pt1 | contig 26249 bp, 21 predicted proteins | sample R14__metabat2_low_PE_022 | metagenome-assembled genome bin R14 | reverse complement strand
ATGTTTATCTCTCTGGCGTGGAAGCTGTTATAGCCAGTGTAGGCGGATATCACGCCGATATGCAGAGAGCCGGACAGGGTGCCGGTGAATTATGCCGTAACAAGGGAAAATACTTCGTCACTATTTCCAAAATTGATGAACAGAATAACTTCTCTGAATATTATTACCGCCACACGTACGACTATTATGTAAGGCGCATTAAGCATAACTTTGGTGAATCCGCTCTCACCGAAGAAGTAATCCGTGCCTTGGAATTCAACTGTGCCGGAACCCAAAAGCTTTTTGTTGACTGGATAAGGAACGGCATGAAGGAGAGCCCTGAGTATATCTCCAAAGTTATTTTTCGCTCCATGCCGGCAATACTTCAGCCCCTGCTGCTCGATAATGTTGAGGATCTTGAACTTCCCGATGCTCCCTACTGAACGCCTATATTTATATATCCATCTGCGCTGTATAAAAATCAGGCCGCTGACATGTCAGTGACCTGATTTTTATTATTTTAATAATTAAATTACTCGTTTTTCCCATAGAGCATTGGCCGGGCAACAGTTTTATTAAAGAATGCTATCAGCGGACCCATGAAAAATGCCGTTATTATAGTCCCTATTCCAACCGTTGCGCCGAGCAGTCCGCCTATTATAACACATATAAGGTCTGTGCCTATTCTTATAAACCTGAACTGTATTTTCTCAGGTGTTCTCTCATCTATAGTAAGAGCAACTGCATCATATGTGGATACACCGAGATCTGCCGTGAAATACAGCGCTGACGAAAGGCACATAACCACTACCGCCACTGCCAGAATTATAAGTCTACCTGCAAATGAAGGGGCCGGAACCAGTTTTGAGAGCACATATTCCGAAAACTCAGATATATATCCTATAAGGAAGAGATTGATAAGCGTGCCAAGGCCTATTTTCCGCTTGTTTACGAAGAAAATAACTACCAGCATCACAGCATTTATTATCACATAAAATGTGCCGAATCCCATATTGGTAAGTCCCCACAGTCCGTGCGCCAGCACCTGGAAAGGGTCCATTCCAAGATCTGAGTAGCTGAAGAAACCAACGCTTATTCCGCATATGCTCACGCCAAACACTGTCATTAAAATGCGTTTTACTTTCTCGCTCATAGTTTGCCTCCAAAACTTATTAATCTACTTTTTACCGTTGTGTTTTCTCATCAGCATTGATGCAATGAAGCACAGTATCCCTATGAATATGCTGAGATACCCTACCGGCAAAAGGAAAAATTGCTCGTGCAGCACGCCGGAAGCGTCTATATATTCACCTGAGCACGCCTTTATAATAAAGCAGGCGATTCCTGCAATAACCAGTATGAGCCCTGCTATATATACTGCTCTGCTGTATTTATTCATAATAATTTATTTTCCTCTCTTATGCGCTCCATAATACGTGCCATAAGCTTTGCGCGGTTAAACGGCGTTATGAGATAATATCCGTCTATATATGGTGCTATTCTCTTTGCTATCTCAACGGTTATATCCTCGCCGAGTTTTTCACCCTGTTCTCTGTTGAGTCCCTCATACATTGCAATTATCTTCTCATCAACAGATATTCCCGCCACTTCGCTGTTCATAAACATTGCATTGCGGTAGCTTACAACCGGAATCAGACCGCCAAGGAGCTTTGCCCGCTCACCTATAACTTCGCGTGCGAGCTTAAGATTTTCAAACCCCTGCTCTGTCAGCACCGGCTGGGTGAGAAAGCCGCACACACCGTTTTTAATTTTCTCCTCGGCCAAATGCAGCTGGATATTAAAGTTTCTCACATTCACGTTCAGCGCCCCGAATACGTGGAAAGGCGATGCAAGCACTGTCTCGCCGAGGCTTGTTATAAATCCTGCGAGCATGCGTGAGTTGAAATTATATACACTCTTCACTTCATCGCGGCTGGCAGTAGGAATAGGGTCGCCGGTGATGACAAGTACATTTCGTATATCCTCTGCTGAAAGTCCAAGCAGAAGTGCTTTGGTGGCATTGAGATTTCTGTCGCGGCATGTCATGTGCGGGAGTGCCTCAATACCAATCTCGCGATGGATCTTGCAGGCAAGAATACTTGAATCCATTCTTGCTCTGGCAACAGGACAGTCCGGAATTGTTACAATAGCTGCGCCGCTCTCTTTAAGTTCTTTAACCCCCGCCATGAATTTAGTTACATCAGGTGTCTCCGGCGGGTCGAACTCAACTGCAAAGGGCAGCACTTCAGGATCATTCAGTGCCTGCCAGAAAGCGCTCTCGCTTCTCTCAGCTGCCTGGGGCAACTCTTCTTCGCTCTCATCACTGCCCACGTCGCTGTCAGCATAGCCTATAACGGGCTCCTTCAGCGCTTTGCACACAGCTGCTATATGCTCAGGCGTTGTACCGCAGCAGCCGCCCAGAATCTTAACTCCGCACTCAGCTATCTGACATGACTGGCTTGCAAAATATCCTGGAGCCCCGCTATATACAGCGCGCGGACCTATAATCGTTGGGTAGCCTGCATCCGGCATTATGCTCATTGGTTTTCCAAGCTGCTTTGGTCCGCCGAGTGATTTTACTATCTGTGCCATATGTCCTGCACCGGTTACACAGTTAAGCCCCACTGCATCTATTGCAGGGTCTGCTGCCATGCGGCGCAGCAACGTGCCTGCCATAATACCGCCGGCTGTAAAGCCGTCGGGCAGAACGGCAAACGAAGCTATAATAAAGCTTTCGGGGCAGCGGGAGCGTATATAAGCCGCTGTTTCTAATATACCAGTATCCATGCTGTTGGTTTCAAATAGGAAGTTCTTCGCACCAAGCTCCAGAAAAACATCCACTGCGAAGCGGTATTCATTGGCCGGTCCGTCATCTCCTATATCGAATACAGGTCCAATATCCGCAAAAACGAATGCATCTGCATCTTTTGTCGCCTCAACGGCAATTCTCCAGCCCTCGCGTATCAGCTCGCGGCACTGCGCTTCAGGGTAGTTTCGGCGGGAACAAGCATAAGTGTTGGTCTTTATCGCTTTGGCACCGGCACTTATATACTCCTTATGTATATCCAATATCTCCTGCGGAGACTCCATATTTGCAAGCTCACAGGCTGATGCCGTGCGTCCGTGCTTTGCTGCATAGTACGTACCCATTGCTCCATCAAAAAGGAGCACGTTTTCTTTTATATATTCATGAACCGATTCTGTCATATCTAAAAATTTTCTCTTTTCTATTTCAATCACCGAATACCATCTTTGCTATGTCTGCGCTCTGCTTGGCGTCTTTTGAATAATAATCAGCACCAATCTCAGCAGCATACTCAGGGGTAAGCACAGCGCCGCCAACCATCACCTTGCATTTACATCCGGCATCATGTATGGCTTTTATTGTCTTTGCCATGCTCGATACTGTGGTGGTCATAAGCGCCGAAAGCCCTGCAAGCTGAGCGCCTTCGCGCTTTATGGCATCTACCACCATTTCAGGCGGCACATCTCTTCCAAGGTCAATTACAGTATATCCGTAATTTTCAAGCACAACCTTCACTATATTTTTGCCTATATCGTGAATGTCGCCCTGCACAGTGGCAAGGATTATTTTTCCCTTGCTCATTGAGCTCCCGCCTTTTTGTGCAATGCGCTTTTTAATTATTTCAAAGCCCTCACAGGCAGCATTAGCTGCATTTATAAGCTGAGGCAGAAAGAGCTCCTGTTTTTCATAGCGCTCACCTACTTTATCAAGAGCGGGGATGAGCAGAGTATTAACTACCTCCAGTTCCTCCATCGTCTCGAGTGCCTGTGCTGTGAGAGCAGCCGTCTCCTCTTTAAGTCCCTTCGCTATAGCCTCGCCGATGCTCAGGCTCTTCTGAGCCGCGACGACAGAAGATGCAGGCGCTGTATTTTCAGTGTTTGCAGCAAAGCGGGCTATGTAAGCCTCACTATCCTTATCCTGACCGGATAACACTCTGTGCGCCGCGACGGCATCCATAATTGCCGTCTGGTTTGGATTTACTATTGGCAGATCAAGCCCGGCGGCCATAGCCTGGGTGAGAAAACTCACAGTTATATGTTCTCTTGCCGGCAGGCCAAAGGATATGTTGCTCACGCCGAGCACCGTGTGAAGTCCAAGCTCTTCAGATACTGTTCGCACAGCCTTAAGCGTTTCAACTGCCTGCTCCTGCTGGGCGGATACTGTTAAAGTAAGGCAGTCGAGGAATACGTCATTTTTAGACATTCCTGCATTAAGAGCTGCGTCAAGAATGCGGCGTCCTATTGCCACACGCTCGGCTGCAGTGGGCGGTATTCCCTTTTTATCAAGGCAAAGACCCACAACTGCTGCGCCATATTTTTTGCACAGCGGCAGGATCTTATCAAGTACTTCGGCTTCGCCGTTCACAGAGTTTACTATCGGTTTGCCGTTATATGCTCTCAGTCCTGCCTCGAGTGCTGCAGGGTCTGATGAGTCAAGCTGCAGCGGCAGGTCAACTACCGTCTGGAGTTCCTTAACCACTTTTACCATCATCCCGCGCTCGTCTATTCCCGGCAAGCCGACATTTACATCAAGTATCTCAGCACCCGCCTCCTGCTGCTCTATTCCGCGCTGCAGGATATAATTTATATCATTTTCGCGCAGAGCCTGCTGGAAGCGCTTTTTGCCTGTAGGATTTATTCTCTCGCCTATCACTCTCACGCCATCAAGCGGAGTAACACATGTGGCCGAGCACACACCGTATTTATCAGGTGCGGGGCGTTCACCGGGTTGTACGCTCTTAAGGGATGCACAAACCTCGCTTATAAATTCCGGTGATGTTCCGCAGCAGCCTCCAAAGATGGTGACTCCAAGTTCAGCCGCTTTAAGAATAGACGCAGCAAATTCTTTGGGTGTAATTGCATACTCGCCCGTTGCCGGGTCCGGGAGACCTGCATTGGGCTTTAATATCATTGGAAGATGAGTCCATCTTCGCATTTCAGATACCATTGGCATAAGCTCCTCAGGGCCGAGAGAGCAGTTAAACCCCAGCGCATCCACGCCAAGACCTGATAATGTCAGTGCCATTGCAGGCACAGTAACTCCAACGAATGTGCGTCCGGAGGCTTCAAAAGTCATCGTTGTCCATACCGGGAGAGAGGAATTTTCGCGTGCAGCAAGTACTCCGGCCTTTACTTCAAGGAGGTCGCTCATCGTTTCAAATATAATAAGGTCCGCTCCCGCTTCAGTTCCCGCAACTATCATCTCGCGGAAGATATCATAAGCCTCATCAAAAGAGAGCGTACCCAGAGGCTCAAGCAGCTGCCCTATAGGGCCTATGTCCAGCGCTACGCGGGTATCAGTGCCCTCGGCCGCTTTTTTTGCGTTCTTCACACCCGCTGCAACTACCTCTGCCACGCTGTAGCCGCATTTGGCCAGCTTATGGCGATTAGCACAGAATGTGTTGGTATAAATTATATTACTGCCGGCACTAACATATTTTTTCTGTATCTCAATAACCTTTTGAGGTTCAGTAATGTTCCACACTTCGGGAATTACTCCAACCGGCAATCCTGCCGCCTGCAGCATAGTGCCCATGGCTCCATCAAGAATAGTAAAATTTTTCACTTCAGAAGTTTCCACAGGTCTTTCCCTCCTTTCGGAAATCACAGTTTTTAAAGTTATTGCATCTCGCGCAGCCGCGGAATCTGCGCTTTTGCGGAGTATCGGAAATGCCTATTATCGCTGTAACGGACTTTTGCGGTATCATAAGTCCGCTCTCTGAAAGCGATACTCCCAGACGTTTTTGCAGTTCAAGCGCTGCACACAGTTCCTTTTGCTGCTCAAATGGCAGGTCGCCATAGCCCGGGCTGAAGCGGTCTGTAAGGTGCAGCGGGCAGAGTTCTTCAGCGAGATCATCGCACAAATTATCGCACACATTTTCTATTGCGCTGCTGCCGCAGCAGTCAAGAATCAGCGCATCGGTCATGTTGGTAACCTGCGTACGTCTGAGAAGAGTCTCTATCTCCATTCCGAGCGTCGCCGCCATTAATATAACCTTAGAGCTGTCCTTAAGAAGCTCTTTTATATCATTGCCTTTTGGTTGAAAATCCGTGCCGGTAATAGTACCGTCCGGCAAAAGATCAAAAATTCTGTATAGCACTCTCGGGCGGGCGGTCTTTTTTATAAGTTCAATTGCGCCATCTATCTGTGCATCAAGCTCAGACGATATCTCGCCGCCGCGGAAGCCGAGATACATCAGCACTTCGTTTTTATTTATCTCTGTAAGCCGAGCTTCCACATGCTCCTCCAGTTAAATTTTAAAAATATGCTATAAAATCAGCAAATTTTATTGTATACTATTTTCCATAAAATGTAAAATCTAAATCCGGAATGTATCATGAATACTGCTAAAACTAACCGTGCTGAGCTTCTGCGTTCAGGTCCTCTAACATCCACCATCCTTCAGATGGCGTTTCCAAGTATAATATCATTTCTCATTACATCCATTTATAACCTTGCCGACACATACTTTGTCTCCTCCCTCGGCACACAGGCTACAGCTGCCGTGAGCGTCAACCAGTCGCTCGATATGGTTATAATGATGATGGGCTCACTTTTAGGTGTGGGCTCCGGCAGTCTTATTTCAAGGCTCCTTGGTGCAAGAGAAAAAGAAAAAGCGGATAAAGTTCTTTCAACAAACTTCACTCTCGCCTTTCTCCTCGGTGCTCTCGTTATGACATTCGGCACCATCTTTATGCACCCGCTCGTACGCCTTCTTGGGGCAACTGCCACCTGTGAACAATACTCTGTGCAATATGCCACCTATGTTTTAATGGCCGCACCATTCATGACTGCAAACTTTGTTATGAACCAGTGTCTGCGCGCTGAAGGCAGTGCGATGCTCAGCATGGTTGGCATGGGTTTTGGCGGTGTACTCAACTGCTTTCTTGACCCGCTTTTTATTTTCAAGTTTGGTCTCGGCGTCGCAGGAGCATCAATGGCCACTGCCATTTCAAAGCTTGTGAGCTTCTGCATTCTCATATTCCCATATCTCAGAGGCACCAGCATGCTGCACCTGCGCATAAAGAATATAGTAATTGACTTTAAAATGCTCGGTGAGGTGTGCTCAATCGGCTCCTCGTCTATGTTCAGGACAGCCTTCTCGGTAATCTCCGGCATTATACTTAATAAACTCGCCGGGCAGATATCCGATTCTGTACTCGCAGGTATAGGCGTCTGCAATAAGATTATGATGTTCCCCTTTGGTTTTGTTATTGGCTTTGGGCAGGGCTTTCAGCCGGTCTCAGGATTCAACTGGGGAGCTAAGCAATATGATAGAGTATTGGAGAGCTACCATATCTCAGGCAGGATTGCCTTCTGCGGTGCTGCCGTTATGGGCGCACTCATCGGCATTTTCGCAGACCCTCTCATCGGTCTTTTCTCAAGCTATGATGCTGAAATGCTCTCCATCGGTGCGCTTGCCATAAGATTGCAGTGCGCAGCCCTGCCTATCCACGCCTGGGTGGCAATAGTTAATATGCTGTGCGTATCAGTAGGCAAAGCAAAAGGCGCACTCGCACTCTCTACTGCGCGCCAGGGCACATGCTTTCTGCCGATAGTCTTCCCGATGGCAGCTCTCTGGGGTGCGACTGGTCTTGCCGCCGTACAGGCTGCCGCTGATGTTCTAACACTCGCTCTCGCCTTTCCGATAAGAAAGAAAATGCTGAATGTAATTGCCAAAGAAGCTGAGAGCAGCAGGATGAGCGTAATTAATTAAGTGAAAATGAATCAAAAAGCCTGCAGTATAACAAATGTTATCTGCAGGTTTTTTATTATACGCACGAGAAGGTCGATAAGATATGTTTTCTTCACTTTATATCTTCTTCTCGTTTTTATTTTTACCAGCTGAGTTCATCTGCATGGGCAGGATGCATATTGATAGTAACCTCGTAAGTTTGACCGTTTTTGAATCTGAGAACTCTGTCTGCCATGCGGGTTATCTCCTCATTATGCGTAACCATAACTAGCGTTGTACCCGCCTTTACTACCTTTTCAAATACCTCCAGGACTTCTATGCTTGTCTCATAATCAAGGGCCGCCGTTGGTTCGTCAGCTAAAATTATCTTAGGTTTTTTCACAAGCGCTCTGGCTATTGAGACGCGCTGCTGCTGACCACCCGAAAGCTGTCCGGGATAGCTGTTCTTTTTTTCTAAAAGGCCAACCATCTGCAGTGCTTCTTCAGAATCCATGGGGTCATCTACAAGCTCTGCTATCATATCAAGATTCTGCTTGGCCGTTAAATTCGGCATAAGGTTATAGCTTTGGAAGACAAAGCCTATATCATGGCGTCTGTAAGCAGTGAGGGCTTTTCTGTCTGCTTTTACCATTTCATTTCCCATGAACATAAATGAGCCCTCATCGGCTCCGTCCATGCCGCCTATTATATTCAAAAAGGTCGACTTGCCGCATCCGCTTTCGCCCAGGATGGCAAGAAATTCCCCTTCATAGATATCTATATTCACTCCCTTAAGCACCTGAGTAATGCTGTCGCCGCTCTTAAAGGCCTTGCGTATTCCGCGTGTGCTCAGAAGGACATTATTAAACTTATATTTCCCGGCAAGATTCGCATTTTCCAGAATTGATATACTGATAATACCCGCCATGATTTCCAGAGCGTCAGCAGTATCATCATCGATTGCCTCTCCGCCGACAAATCTTACTATCTGGGCACAGCATATCAGTTCATCGCCGCTGTAAACCGGCACAACGATGTTGGAAATAATCTCCTCACTGCCGAAATCTGAATCAGTTTCAGGATCATCGCCTCGTTTATAAGCAAGCTCCCTCACAGGAGAACCCGAAGACATGCACTTTCCCACACTCCCCTCGTCTTTTTTGTGGCTGACAGAGGTGAAGTCGTATGGACCATACCAGAAAAACGGTCTGATCTGCTTGTCTTTCCCGTCTTTGCGCCACAGTATTGATGCGTCAAGTGCAAATGTCTCATGCATTACCTTCATACCGCCGCGAAGCGCCTCATCAATTGATGATGACTTTGAGATAAGTGAGTTAATCTGCCCTATAGCCTTATAGTATTTATTAAAGCTTTCTTTCATATTTTTGTTACTCCGGTAAATACATTAACAATACTTTTAAATTGATGCGTTTTGTTATTATTATACCCGCAAACAGTCATTTTTCAATAAAGAGTTTGTTGCTTTTTTAAACTAAAAAATCTGCAGTGCATAAATTGCAGCTGCAGATTTCTATTCGTTGAATGAGTAAAGCTAATCACACGGTCCTTGCCAGACTAAGCGGCAGTTCCATTCTATTTTTCTCCAGCAATTCTTTATCCCGGAGGATTGTATCTGCAGGACCGTCGGCCGCGAGTTTGCCGTCTGAGAGGAGCAGTACACGCGAGCAGGTGTCCATGATCATATCAAGGTCGTGCGAGGTGATGAGCTTAGTTTTATCAAGAGAATTGATGGTATTGATAATAAGGCGGCGGTTATATGGATCGAGTGCGGAGCTCGGCTCATCCATCAGGATGAACTTGGGTTCCATGGCTAAAATAGTAGCAATGGCTGCCATGCGCTTTTCACCGCCGGAGAGTTTGTGGTTATGTCGGTTTTTAAGGTCTATGATACCAAGTTTTCTAAGGGCAGCATCAGCACGCTGTTCAGCCTCCTCGCGGCTATAGCCATAGTTCAGAGGAGCAAAGATGATATCTTCATAAACAGTTGGCATAAACATCTGATTATCTGAATTTTGCATCACAAAGCCCAGGCGTGAGCGGATGGCGGGAATATTGTCTTTATTGAGTTCCAGCTCATCAATAAAAATATTACCTGTATGCGGTACAAGACCGAGCAGAACCTTCATCAGCGATGACTTGCCTGCACCATTTGACCCTACAAGTCCGACCGACTCACCATCGCTTATGGTGAAGGATATATCATCGAGCACCTTTGTGCCTTTTTCGTATTCAAATGAAACATGATCAAAAGAAATCATTTAATATCACCTCACTGCAATGCTGCCTATAAGCTCCGCAATGTTCACATATCGGCAAAGGATGAAAAAGCTGAGTGCTGCAGCAGTAAAGATATAGTCGCGAGACATTGCTTTCTGCGAGTCGGCATAAGTGAATGAGCCGTTGAACCCGCGCAGGAGCATGCTTTCATAGAGTTCATGGGCGCGATCCATACTGCGCAGAAGAAGCTGGCCGAGGAATGAGCCCCAGGCTGAAAAATGTATCCCCTTTTGCCCCGGTGCGCGAAGCTTATATGCTGTGGACATTGTGGAAACTTCTTCTATCATAACGGAGACATAACGGAAGGTTAAGAGAAGAAGTGTTGTAATCATTGAGGGGACATGAAGCTTTCGGAGTGCAGAACATATGGAATCTATAGACGTGGTAGCTATCAGCAGGAATGATGCCATGAGGCAGAATATACCTTTGAGCATAAGGGTTATCATTGAAATAATGCCGCCGGTAATAGTTACAGTGCCCAGCTGCATTGCGACGGAATGATCAAAAAACGGGTTGAATAATCCTACCGCACACACAAGCGGCATGACAAACCTGAGCTTATGAAAGCACATCTGCATCGGCACTCCGCTAAGCTGGAACATAAACACCGGGTACAGCACCATGGTTATAAGTCCGCTTAGTTCATACTTGCCGAAAGAGACAGTTATAAATATATATGCAATTGTGATAAAGAGCTTTGCAAGCGGGTGCAGCGAGTGCACAGGTGATTGCATTGCGGCAAGCTCGTCCATTTCGCGCAGCTCAAAAGCCGCGGAATCGATTTTATCCATATTGCTCCTGAATACCAATACAGCAGGGCAGCCGAGAGGTTGCCCTGCAATGATTAATTTATTATATTTTTATATAGTCAGCGCTTATGCTTGCGTCTGTCTTTTTTTGCGAAAAAATCCGCCGAGTGCGCACACTCCAACTGCAACCGCTGCAACTATTGCCGAGCCCACAACGCCGGAGACCGTTGTGCCGGCAGGGCTGTCGCTGTTTGCAAAACCATAATCTGGCAGGAACGCTGTGCTCTCCTGAACAGATGCCGCTGCATCTGCCACAGAGCTTGCAACGCCATAATCCTCTTCATTAAGACCCATATTCTCACTATAGCCTGATTCGGAATTGCCGAATAGTGACCATTCAAGTCCGTCAGGATTAGAGCTTGCGAAATGGGAGAACACACCGCCTACCAGCAGTGCCAGTACTGCAAGGATGATGATGGTCGTTTTTAAAGAATTCTTTGCCTGAAGAGATGACTCTTCGCAATTTACACACTGGAGAAGTTCCGGACGTGATTCAAGGATAAAGCACAGCACAGCTGCTGTTATAAGACCCTCTACAAGACCTATAGCCAGGTGAATGGGCTGCATAAGAGCAAGGAATGCGCCGAAAGGAAGATCTGTTATACCGGAAAGGCTTGTTTCTATAACAACTGAGAAAGCGCCAAGCTGCAATGTAATAACACAGCCAAGGATGGAGGCAATTATCACTTTAAGACGCATAGCCGCTTTTGGTTCTCTGCCGCGGAACATATTGCCTGTGACTATTGGACGGTAGATCAGGAAATATCCGACAAAACAGCCATAAAATGCCATATTCCAGCAGTTAGCCCCCAGCGCCATCAGTCCGCCGTCGGCAAAGAATAGACTCTGGATTGCGAGGATAACTATCATTGAAAGGAAACCTGCATAAGGGCCAAGCAGTGCTGACAGCAGCATGCCTCCGCACAGATGTCCTGAAGAGCCTGTGCCCGGGATAGTATAGTTTATCATCTGCCCTGCAAACACCAGAGCGGCTGTTACAGCCATAGTCGGGAGTTTTTCGGTGGCTTCATCTTTTTTTAGTTTACTTACTGAAACACCTGCAGCAACACCTGATGCTGCATACATTGTTGCTGCTACTGCCGGAGCAAGCAGCGCATCTGCCATATGCATAACTTATTTCCCCCAAAATGAACCGGTTCCCGCACCGATTCTTTTTACTGTTTACAGTATAAATCTGTGAAATTCGGCTCACAAGCCCCCAAGGGGGATAAAATTTTTTAAAAAGTTCAGGTCTCAGATTCCAAGACCTACCGGACAGCCGAGATAAGTGCATGCCGAGAGATATTTATATACATTTATTATTTCATCAGATTTCACCTGATAATTGCTGCCGTCTGCAGTGCCGATATAAAGTGTGCCGGCACCACGGATAGACATACCGGTAAGCTCTGATAGAGGAATAACTGTGCCGGGCAGTTCAAGACGGTCTTTATAGAGGGTCATAGTGCCATATAAAGGTCCCTGAAGTTCTTTTGCAGTGATAACTTTATTAACATTCACTTCGGAGTCGGAGAAAATTGGGCCTTTGCCCGCATCAGCGCAGAGAGCTTTTATCCGCTCCTCCTGCCACGCGTTCCACTCGGCTATGGTATTAAAGCCGAAAGTGCCTGTGAAAGAGCCGTCTTCATTATATTCGCTTTCAGCGCCGCAATGAGTGCAGAAAAATCTGCTGCCGCTGCTTTTTAGCGTGTGCTTTTCCCCGCACACAGGACAGATAAAGAGCATAGTTTCAAGATGCTCGGCAAGCTTTTTGCCTTTAAATTCTATATGCTCACTCTGCTGGCGTGCATAAGCATCTTCGTAGATATCATTTGCGATGGCGGCATTTATTTCATCGGCTGACATGGCTTTAAGTTCAGATGGTGTATAGATACGCACTATCTCCCCGGTCATCCGGCCTCGTCTTATTGAGGATCCCGCCCAGCGCGGACTGGCAAAATATCCGCCGGTAAGCTTATATGTTATTAAGGTTACTCCAGATGAGCGTACAAGCTTGCCTGTGGCGGGAGAAAATGCTCTGGTACGCCCGTCCCAGCAGCGGTTGCCTTCAGGGAAGAGCGCAACGCTGCGGCCCTCTTTCAGTTTGCGCAGCATCATGCGCACAGTTGCCGTTGAAGAGCCGCCCTTTTGTCTGGCAATAGGATCAAGAAAATGCATGAGAAGGCGTGATAAAAAACCCTTACGGAATATATGCTCACTTGCCACGAAGTGAACAGGGTGTCTGAAAGAGAGGGCAAGCATAGCCGGGTCAAGGTCGGTAACATGGTTTGAAACGACAAAGCAGGGTGTGTTGATATCATAGACTTTAGTTGTGAAATTAAATTTTGATTTGAGCACAAGCTTCACGGGACCTCTTAAAAGGTTCCACACGCGCTGCATTCGTCGCTCTATGGCATCATCGGCTCGTTTAAGTTCAATACTGCTTTGAGTTTCCATATTTTCACCTCGTTTCGGCAGAAAATTGCAAATAATCTTAATTTGATTATACAGACATCAACCTCAGATTGTCAAATAAAGCAATATTGATATTCTGAAAACTTTTATTGACAAGCGGTCAAACAATTGATAGCATTTAACTATAAATAATTTTATTATTTAAAAAGGGGTGTTGAAATGCGCTTTTATACTCTTGAAATAAACGGCAAGTGCCGCCCGGCAGTCTCTGTAGACTGCGGCAAAACAGCATATACCTTTGCTTCTCTTGGAATAGATATTCCTGATATTGCAAGTTTTATCCGCTACGACTGCGACGCAAATCTTGAAGCTCTTAAAACCGCTCTTGAAAAGGTTGATAACGCGAAGGCCGTAGATCTTGACACTGCTAACATCTGCGCACCTATTATGTATCCCGACCAGGACGTAATTTGCCTTGGAATAAACTATAATGAGCACGCCACCGAGGCTGCAGGTTTTTCCAAAGAAGCATTCGGTGGTGAAAGACCATATACCATCTATTTCTCAAAGCGCGTAAGCTGTGCTTCCGGCAATGGCGATGCAATCCCCGCTTACGAAGGTCTTGTTGACGGGCTTGACTACGAAGTTGAGCTAGGCGTTGTACTCGGAAGAAACGTTAAGGATGTTGACGAGTGGGAAGCTATGGACAGCGTATTCGGCTACACTATCATCAACGATGTAAGCGCAAGAAACCTCCAGACCCGCCATAAGCAGTGGTATCTTGGAAAGAGTCTCGACGGCTTTACTCCTATGGGACCATGCATTGTAACTCCGGATGAAATTGGCGATCCCGACAAGCTCAACATAAGCTGCACTGTAAACGGCGAGCTCCGGCAGAACAGCAACACCGGTAATATGATCCAAAGCGTTGGCGGTGCTATAGTTGAACTGAGCGCCGGGATGACTCTTAAAGCCGGCACAATCATTGCAACAGGCACTCCGTCAGGCGTTGGTATGGGGTTTGATCCTCCAAGGTTCCTTAAGAGCGGAGACACTATAATCTGCAGCATTGAGGGCATCGGCGATATTGTAAACTACGTGGAGTAATCATCTTCTAAATATATATAAAATGCACAGCACGCTAAAAAGGCATGCTGTGCATTTTTATTTTTACTTAGTATTATAATTAAAGACCAAGGTCCTCACCAATAAGAATTACCTTTATCTTTCCTGCAGGGCGGGATACGCGGGTAGATACCATGTATGCGCAGCAGGAATCTGTACCGGTACAGTCTCCGCACTCACCTGTGAGATTGCAGGGAGTTTTTGCGTTTGGGAAGCGCTGCACAACAGCAGGAGCCGTATTATGGCGGACATATGAATAGGCAGTCTCAAGATTCGGGACGACTTTGTTCATACCTGCCACTACTATAACGCTCTTTGGGCCAAAGCAGAGCGCAGCTACTCGGTTGCCGTTTCCGTCTATATTAAAGAGCTGACCATCTTCTGTGATGGCATTGCTGCTCATAAGGAAGGTATCTGCTGTGAGACCCTCGCGCATTATTTCTATGCGCTCGTCCATATCTTTGGCAGTGTCGCGGTCGATAAGCTTCTGACCGCGGGCACGCAGGATATCTTTAATGCCGAGCTGGTCAATAGTACAGGTACCGCCCCAGGATACGGAGTCTTCTTCAGGAATAAGCTCAATTACCTTTTTTATTGCTTCTTCGGACGTAGAGAAGTAATAGGCATCGAAATGGCGTGCTTTGAGTTTTTCAACCACTTTGGGACCTGCTTTGTCATAGCGCATTTTTGTTGGGGTAAGCATATTATCAGCTCCTTAAGTTTTTATAATCAGCGGAGGAATCCGTTAACAATCTGCTCCTCAGCCTGTTCCTCTGTGAGACCGAGAGACATAAGCTTAATTATCTGGTCACCGGCAATCTTGCCAATGGCAGCTTCGTGGATAAGAGCAGCATCAAGGTCGTTTGCCTCGAGCTGAGGTACTGCAAGTATTCGAGCATTGTCCATAATGATTGCGTCACACTCGGTATGACCATTGCAAGGGCTGTTGCCCACGATGCGGGAATCAAACTTCTGGTAGGAATTATCCTTGGCGACAGAGCGCGATACAACATCTGCGCCGGCACCTTCACCGTTGAGTTCAACAACATAGCTGCTGATAGCATACTGGTCACCGTGTGTCATGAGTCGTTCGCGGACAACAAGCTTTGAGCCTGCTGCTAGCTTAGCAATGGTGCTGCGGTTGGTTGAGTCAACACCTTTTATCTGCACCATTTCCATCTCCATAGTGCTGCCCTCTTCCATATAGACCTCGGTGCCCGGATTGAGGATGCGCTTGCCGCTGCCGCTGCCTGAGCCATAGTGCTTTTCAACGTATTTTACTTTTGAATTTTTGCCCACATAGAAGCGGTGGATACCATCATGCTCAGAGTCCTGAGTACCGCAGTTATCAATGCCGCAGCCTGCAACAATAACAACATCGCAGTCTTCACCAATGAAGAAATCGTTATAGACCATTTCTTTAAGTCCGCTCTGGCTGAGAACGACCGGGATATGAACGCTTTCATTCTTTGTGCCCGGCTTAATATGGATATCTATACCGCTCTTGTCTGTCTTGGAGATGATGTCGATATTGGCAGTAGTGTTGCGGGAATCCATTGCGCCGTTTGCACGGATATTATATGCTCCCTCCGGAGTTTTATGGAGATCAGCAATCTCGGCAAGAAGCTGTTTCTGTATTGCGTCAAGCATTATTTTGCACCTCCTGAAAAGCCGCTGCACATATCAACGGCAGCTGTTGTGCCAAGGAGCGACGGGAGTATCTCTTCTTTGGAGCCTGTTTTGGTGATGGTGCCGGCAGTGAGAAGGACTATCTCATCGGCAATATTAAGGATGCGCTCCTGGTGGGAGATGATGAGGATTGAGCCCTTTGTTTCAGCACGCATATCTTCAAAGACTTTAATAAGGTTCTGGAAGCTCCATAAGTCTATTCCGGCCTCGGGTTCATCAAATACCGAGATTCTTGTGTTGCGGGCAAGAATGGTGGCAATCTCTATGCGCTTGAGCTCACCGCCCGAAAGGCTGGCGTTAACTTCGCGGTTTATATAGTCTCTGGCGCAAAGGCCAACAGCTGAAAGATATTTGCAGGCCTCTGAGACTGTCATTTTCTTGGCTGAAGCAAGCTGAATGAGGTCAAATACGGTAATGCCTTTAAAGCGGACAGGCTGCTGGAAAGCAAAGCTTATGCCAAGGTCTGCACGCTCGTTAATGGATTTATTAGTGATATCCTCGCCGTCGAGCAGAATTGAACCGGAAGTCGGTTTTTCAATGCCCATGATAAGACGGGCAAGCGTCGACTTGCCGCTCCCGTTTGGCCCTGTGATGACAACGAATTTATTGTCTTCCAGAGTGAGATTCAGGTCGTGTATAATCTCCCTACGCCCTTCATCCGTATCTACGGCGAAAGTTAGATTTTTAATTTCAAGCATGGTAATCCTATCTCCGTAAAGTAATAATTTTTACACTAGTTCGATTAATTATATTATCATATTCACGTCAATAACTCAATGCCGATTTTGACGCCCTGATATTACAGATGTTCAAATATGTAAAAAAACATACCGCCGTGCAGAATGCCTACGCTCACTGCCGGACGGTATGTTGCTTAAGTTTTTAATATGAGTTTATTCTTTTTCGCAGCTATGTTCTGCGATATATTTGCGGTTTTTATATGCGCCGATTGAAACTGCAGCAAAATGTTTAGTCCATTTTAGGCGGGATGAAATTGCATACATATGCCGCTCTATTGCGGGCAGCAAGCAAATCATCCCAATTTTTAATAACATATGGTACAATCTGCGGGTCATACATGATACCGCTGGTTTTTTCTATCTGCTCGCGGCAAAAATCTGTATCCATTCCTTTGCGGTATGGTCTGTTGGAAAGCATGGCATCTATTGAATCGGCAATGGCAATTAACACTTGTTAACTATTGCAAATTTTTGTTAGTCGTTTTATGCGAAAAATACAGCCGCCTGTTTGCAGCTGTATTTTTGTATATTTCTATTATTAATTTTCGGGTTTTTCAGGAGGAGTCTGCCCATCTCCGCCGGGGCCGCCCTGACCGCCGCCAAATCCATCAGGAGGATTTCCGCCGGGCTGCTGACCATCCGGCATCTCAGGAGGCTGACCGTCTCCGTCGGGTTGCTGACCATCGGGCATCTCAGGGCGCTCGCCGTCGCCCATATCACCGGGCATACCGTCCTGCTGATAACCGCTGTTCACCTGAGCGTCTTCAAAGGCTGTTACAGTGCTTGCATTGCTGAAATCAGCATTCGCACTGAAACTATTTACTGTTACTGTGATATTGCTCGTACCTTCAACATAAATGGTGCCATCAGTGCCGACAACAGTTACGGTATTGCCATCAGCATCAACTATATTGCCCGCGCAATAAAGATTTGAAAGTGTGCTGTTGGCAGTTACTGTCCATGTGGAGTCTGCAGAGATATAAAGGTCTGCATAACCATCTCCGCCTTCTCCGGCATTATCTTCATTCTGAACAAATGCGCCTGTGAGAGTGCTGCCGTCAGTCATATACATGGTGAGAGTGCTTATAGAGTCCCAGATAACATCGCCGTTCATTTCCTGGCTGATTGCAGTGAATAAGCAGTCTGCGCCGTTTTCACCGCTTCTGCCCCAGCCGCGTGCGTTGCTGTTGCCGGTTACCTTAAGGAAGAAGGCATTATCTTCGGACGGGATGATGGTTACATCATCAAGAATGAATGTGGACTGGGTATTAGTTGTATAGAACATACCGCCGTTTGCTGCGGTGAGAGTACCGCCGCTCATCTGGAATGTGCTGTTGCCGACCTGTGAGTCGCCGGACATGCTCTGGTAAAGAATAACATTCCAGGTGCAGTCGTTCTGCTCGTTATCCTTCATAGCTCCGCTGAGATCGCAGTCATAAAGATAAAGGCTGTTGAGTCCTTCAATGCATACAGCTTCTGAGCCTGTGGCGGTAAGCTGCGCATTTTCAGCTGCGATAGTTGCAGTGCAGTATATAGCAGGTGAGCCTATACCGTTTGATGTGTAGCTGCCGTCTGTTATTACCATAAGTCCGCCGCCGCGGTCTGAGCGTACAGCTGCTGCAGATTCGCCCTGCGTTTCAGCGGTTACATTGTCCGCATAAAGTGTGCCGCCGCCTGCAACGTGAATGCCGCCTGAAGTATTCTGTGAGGTTGAAATTTCAGTATTGCTTACATACACTGTGCCATCGCCATAGGCAAACACGCCAGCTCCGCCGGCAGAGTCTGTAGTGATGGTGGAGTCACTTATCTCAACTGTGCCTCCTGTTGCAAGCACTGCTGCGCCAACACCATAGAAGCTGGAATTATCTCCGCCCGTTGAGTCATCAGAAGTACGCTTTACATTTACATTACTTAAAGTTACGCTGCCGTCTTTAACAAGCACTGCATTCTCGTCTGTGCCTTCGGATATAACCTCGGTATCAGAGAGATCTTCGTCACTTTCATAAGTGAGCACAGCTTTATATTCGCTTACTCCCTGGCTGCTGCCGGGACCGCCCTGTCCTCCGGGGCCGCCCTGACCGCCGCCGGGCTGTCCGCCATCGAAACCACCCTCCGGCGGCTCCGGAGGTGTATTGTCTGAAGTGGTGTTTGAGTTCTCGGTCTGCGCGCCGGCTGCTTCAGCTGTGCTGCTGCAGCCTGCAAAGCATGATGCCATAAGAGCGATAACTGCAATTATTGCAATTAACTTTGATAGATAGATTTTTTTCATTCTTGCTCCTCTTTATATTTTTATTGTATGTATGCAATATAAATCGGAGTGTTGAAACATTGCTGAAAATATTATTAAGGAATTGTGTATTTTTGATGTCATGCTTTTTGCCTATGGCTTATTAAAGTCTGTGCGATAATCCCGCCAGAAATTATGACTCCTCCTATAAAAGTACGTGATGAAAAGCTGTTTCCTATTATAAAATCAATAACTGCTCCTGATAACACCTGACCAACAAAAATGAGCAGGGTAACATTCAGTGCAGAAACTTTAGATAGAGTTATATTGGTGATTGCCAGAATAAAGATTCCTAAAATTCCTCCTGTATACATCCATAAAGGTATGTTCATGAGTGAAAAACTCCCAATTTCGTTTTTTGCCACAAGGAATAGCAGAAGCACTGCCGCCGGAAGTCCAATCATATGCGTCATAAAAGATCCGGCGACTGCACTCGATGCCCTTGAAAATGACGCGCTGAGCATTCTGGATAGAACAAGAGATATTCCCGCTGCAAAAGATAAGAGAAGTGCGGTCGTTGATGCTATGTCGGCCCCATAAAGCATAATAAACATTCCAGCAAAAGATATTACTATACATATCCACACTCCAGTTTTTGCCGGACGTTTTTTTATTCCGAATAGTCCCGTTACGTCTATTATGAGAGACGTAACCGTCTGCGCAAGCAGCCCTAAAGCTGTAATGGCAACCATACTGATCTTGCCGAAAGCAAAATTTGAGCAAAATGCTGAAAAAACGCTGAATACTCCGCCAAGATAAGCCCATAGTGGCATTTTTGTCTGCGGCAATATTTTTTCTTTTCTCACTTTAAGAATAAGGAAAGATATAATTATAGCTATTACATAACTGATAACGATTGCCGAATATACTCCGGTTTCTCCAGCTAGACTGCCATTTACCGCAACCATTATATTAATAATTATACCAGCAAGCAAAGTTAAAAGATAATACATTAGACCTCCTAAAAAACGGTACCGGCATTTTATCTGCCGGTACCGTAAAATAGCGCAGTAACTATATATTAGCTTCAATCTGAGTTTTTATAGTACTTGAGAGTTACAAATCCAAGAATCATCATAATAACAGGCGTGAAGAACATCGTAGTATCAGGGGATCCGCCAAAAGCTTGAACTAAAGCAATAAACGGAGTGCCAAGGAAAGCTCCGATATTAACTCCGGATTCAGCAATTCCTGTTGCAAGGAATTTATTCTCTTCGCTTACCTCATTATTAAAAGCATTAATACATGCAGGGATAATGCCTGTAGAAGTGATTCCGCTGAGTGTGAGAGCGGCGCATACCATAGCAAAAGATGTTGACAGATAGAGTATTAACATACTTACAGCTGTAAGGACAAGGAACATGCAAAGAACTTTATTTTTAAACACCTTTGCAGCCCATCCGAATACCAGTCCACCAATTATAGTAGCTACAGAATAGTAAACCATTGCAACTCCAACGTCAACAGCATTGCCAAATCCACGGTTTACAATGATATTGGAAATGAGAAGAAACATAGGGTAATAGCAGAGCATATAAAGAGCAACAATGACTGTAAATACCCATACTGTTGACGGCAATGATTTTATCGCGTTGCCAAGAGAACCGCTCTTTGCAAGGGCTTCGAGCTTACTACCATCACTTGTAGATTCAGTATCGAGTTCAAATTTGGGGCAAAGGAACAGAACCACGAGGAATGGAATAGCGCTCCAGCAATAAATATAAAATGCATAGTTGACTTTGATACCTACAAGATATCCAACAACGACCTGAGCTATCATATTCATTGCATACTGAGCTGCAACAGCCCACCCCATTGCATGAACACGGAGTTTTGGATCTTCAACAAGCTTAATAGCCATTGAAATTCCGATACCCTGCATAAGACCATAGCCTATACCGAAAATAAATCGTCCAAGAAAGATCATTGCTATGCTGCTCTCGCCAAAAATTGCAGGCATTATACCGCCTATACAATGGAATCCGATGCCTATAAGAAGCATATTGCGCAATGTTATCTTACGATTTACAAGGATGCCGGCAACAACTGTAAACACAACTGCACAGAGGTTCGGAATATTATTAACAAGAGTTATAACCCAATAAGGGGTATCCGGGAAGGCTTTTGCAATATCGGCAAGAGCCGATGAGCACCATTCCGCTCCGCCTGCTGCGGAGTTAGCCAGAACGAGAACAATCAGGCCGATTATAGTCGCTTTTTTTGATTTAGATGTGTTCATAAAAAATCATCCTAACTTAAAATTTGTGACAAAAATAACAAATGTTGCCCTAAAATCCGGCCTAAATTAATAGGCCGGAGGAATAGGGAGTGAATGAAGAGATGATTAAGCTTTTTTGAGTTTTTTAATCATTGATACTGCTACAGCTGTGAGAATTGCAAGAACGCAGCAGACAATGGCAGCAAAGAGGAATCTGAATTCAGTGTCGTTCGGCTTGATAAGACCTGCAACAGGTGTATAGAACAGTGCTGAACATACTGTGCCGAGCTGACCTGCCATGTGGATAACAGCGCAGTTTGCTGTAGCAGACTCTACAGTGTTGTAGTTCGTTGCATAAAGAAGAGTGCCTGGCATTTCGAAGCCAATAGATATGCCCACTATGAAAGCGCCTATGAACAGTACTACGAGTGACTGTGAAAGATAAACTATGAGGAAGCCAATTACAAGAGCAATAAAGCCGCAGCAGAGGACATACTCATGGAGTTTCTTCTCGAATACATTGAAAATAAGTCCACCGAACATGCCGCCAACAAGGAATATAGCCATTGCTGTGCCGGTAAGAGCAGCAGTACCAAGGCCGCGTTCAGTAATAATGAAGGAAACATTTGCGCCAAATACGCCATATGAATTGATGAAGCAGAAGATGATTATGCCAAGAATCCATGTAACTGCAGTGATCTTAAGGTGACCCTTTTCTTTATTTTCTGTTTTCTCAGCGGGTTTGTCTGCTGGGAAGTAAATGCAGCCAAGGACCAGTGGAATAAGAGCATAAAGGAATGAGAGATAAGTGTAATGCCAATGCTTTGCAGCAAGGAGGCCTCCAATAAGTGTGAGGTAGATGCCACCGCCATTTGTAAAGAGGTCCTGAATGCCCATAATCTTTGAGCGGCCTTCTTCGTCATAATTTTCTGCAATTATACCATTAGATGTTGGCATTAAGAAGCCAAAGCCAAGACCGAGAATTGTCTGCCAGAGCATGAGCTGTACGAAACTTGAGTGGAGCAGAAAACCAAGAATTGCATAAGCTACTACGAAGCCAACGCCAACCTGGCAGAGGACTTTCTTAGATACTTTTGTTGCAAGAAGAGTGGAGATTGCACAGCCAAGGAGCATTGCAAAGCCAGGCCAGTTTGACATTTCCTGCATCCATACAGTAGGAATATTAGGAAATGCAGCCGCAATATCAGCAAGTGCCGGCTGGAGACCCATACCGCCCATTTCAAGGGCTGAAACGAACAGGATAGCAAGGGTCATTAAGGATCTGTTTTTTACTTTACTTGTTTCCATAATTTAAGCCTTTCTTTTCTATTTTTTATATTTCACAGAGGAGTCTCCCCTGCTGAAAACATATTAAATTTCAAGCGCCATGTTAAAAGCTACATGGTTTGCATTTTTAATGTTTTTAACCACGTTGCAGTCCCCAACTGCATAAACATCCGGGATAAGTTCTTTCATTTGTTTTAAAAGAACATCATTTTTCTTCATGCCGAATGCCGCAACAACATCGTCGCAATGGAGAGTCGTTTTACTGCCGTTTTCAGCCATTATAGTAACGCCTTCATCCGTAATCTCGCATACTCGCACCCCACCGATAAGCGTTACGCCATACTGCTCAAGCAGCTGAAGAAGCATACCGCGTGGAGATGGAGAATGATCGCGTGCGAACTGGTCTGCCTGGAGCATATCAACAACTGTAACTTTTTTACCATCCATAGCAAGCTGCAGAGCAGATTCAGTGCCGGAAAGACCTCCGCCGCAAACAACTACATTCTCACCGACCTCGCAGCGCCCTGTATCTACATCAAGAACATGGTGTACATTAGGACGGTCAATTCCCGGAATTGGAAGAGTAAGTCTATCTGCACCAGTTGCTATAAATACAGCATCAGGTTCAAGGGAAAGAATTAGTTCCGGAGTAGCTACTGTATTGAGCATAATCTTGGCCCCGCACTTCATTGTGCTGCTCATCAGCCATTTAAGATGACGTCGCATATCGAACTTGAAACTGAGACAGCTTATCTCATGCAGACGGCCACCCAGCTTATCACTCTGCTCAATAAGGATTACATCGTGTCCACGCATAACCAAGGTTTTTGCAGCCATGCATCCGGCAACACCGCCTCCGACAACTACTACCTTCTTAGGCGTGCGTGAAGGCTGGATCTCACCAAGTTCTGATTCCCTGCCAAGCATTGGGTTAGTTGCACAGCGCAGATGAACTATATCTGCAGGTGCGCACTCATGGCAGCGAAGGCATGGGCGTGTCTCATCTTCTTTGCCGCGGTATGCGTTATAAAGAAGCTTATTATCACACATCAGCTGACGTGCCATTGCAACCATATCCGCCTTGCCTGAAGCAATTATTTCTTCTGCTTCTGCAATTGTTGTTATGCTACCAACCACTGTAACAGGGATATGAATGTCAGGGTCAGCCTTGACCTGCTCAGACCATTTAACATTGTGACAATGTGGGAGATAAAATGCCGGCATGGTATATGGCATATAACGTGGTTCAACAATAAGTCCCTGAGAAACATGAACTGTATCTATGTATTCCTGAGCAAGTCTAATGAAGGCTTTTGTCTCTTCAATACCCATGCCTCCTGGAACTAGTTCATCACCACTTATGCGCATATCGATGTTAAGTTTTCTTCCAACACGCTCTCTCATTGATTTTAGAACCATAAGAGGCCAACGGACACGGTTTTCAAATGAGCCGCCAAATTCATCTGTGCGCTGATTATATTTAGGTGAGAGAAACTGTGCTATAAGATTGCCATGTGCAGCATGCACCATAACCATATCAAAGCCAGACTTCATCAATCGTTCTGCAACATCACAATACTCTTTGCGGATAGTATCCATATCCTCAACTGTCATCTCACGGATATCAGTGGGCCCGTTTTCTACAGGAATTGGAGATGGCGCAATGGCCGGAGAGTTTGGGCGGAACTGTTTGGGGGCAGAGCGTCCTGCATGAACAAGTTCAACAGATACCTTCACTCCATAACGATGACAGACTTCTGAAATTCTACGAAGATCTGTCATATTGTCATCACTTGTTACATCAAGCGCTCCGAAAAAATCTACAGCATTTATTTTGTCTATAGGTGTAGAACCAATAGTAATAACGCCGACTCCACTCTGAGCCTGATATTTAATATATCCAAGTAGTTCTGGGGACACGCCGCCGCTTGGTGTTGAAAGGCTGGAGACCATTGGAGAAAACTGTATTCTGTTCTGAACCTCCATGTTTCCTATTTTCAGTGGGCTGAAAACGTGCGGATATTTATTAAAAGAACTCATTTTTATTATCCTCAATCAAATACGGCCTATATCGCGGGCTGCATAATAGGCCTGACTCGTTGCCTGATAGATAGTTGCAGGTACGACACAATCGCCAATGGTATAGAACTCAGGAGCGCAGAAACGGAACTGTTCTGCTTCATCCTGAAGCGGGCGCTGACCTACCGCATAAATAACCGTGTCTGCTCCATAGAGTTTCTCACCATCTGCATTTCTGCCTATTACGCCCTCATCTGTAATTTCAACAGGAGCTGTATTGAATGCTGTATTGATACCGCGGATGCGAATCTGCTCACTGATTGCCTGACCATGCAGGCCGTTTGCTCCAACCTTAACCTCTCCATGACGGTGCATAAGAGTCACATCTTTGCCCTGAATTGAGAGATGAATTGAAAGTTCAGCACCAACAAGTCCACCGCCGATTACGACGATTTTCTGTCCAAGTTCTTCAACATGTGTGTAGGCATAGTCAGCAGCTACAACATTTGACTTATCATAGCCAGGGAGATATGTTGGAACAGCAGGGCGGGAGCCGAGAGCTGCAATAACAACATCCGGCTCAAGGCTCTTTACGAGTTCTTCAGTCGCCTCGGTGTTCAACATAACCGCAATAGCAGGATTATTGAGAACACGCTGTGCCTGATTTTTAAGGTAAAGGTCAAGTTTTGATTTGAATGAAACGTTTTCTTCGATGAGCAAAACGCCACCAAGACGGTCTGATTTTTCTATAAGGGTTACTGTGTGTCCGCGCTTTGCACAATCAAGAGCAGCTTCCATACCGCCTATGCCACCTCCGACAATAACAACTTTACGTTTATATACCGGAGGTGTATCGTATTTATTTTCTAGCTCACGACCAATAATCGGATTGATTGCACAGCCATACTGTCCATTAGTAATTAGCTGGCTAAAGCATGTATAGCAGCGAAGGCATTGGTTAATATCACAGTCTTTACCCGCACGTGCTTTATTAGGAAGATCGGGATCTGCAATAAGACCACGCGCAATCTCAATAATATCAACTGTACCATCCGCAATAACTTTATCCATAAACGCTGGATCACTAAATGCGCCAACTGTTGCAACAGGAGTTTTAACATGTTTTTTAACTTCTGCAGCAAACTTCATGTTCACTCCGTCCGGCAGAAACATTGAAGGATGCATAACAACGAAGGATTCAATAACTTCATGATTGCCGCAGGAGCAGTGAATAATATCTGCATGACCATCCATCTGCATTGCATAGTCAACACCTACATCTATTCCATAGCCCTCAGAATTGGCTTCTGAAGCCGAAAGACGGAAGTCTATAAGAAAATCCTTGCCACAGACTTCATGGATTCTGTCACAAACCATAACCGCAAAGCGAGCACGATTTTCAGCACTGCCACCCCATTTATCTGTGCGGTGGTTCGTAAGTGGGCTGAAGAACTGATGCAGCAACCAACCATGACCGCCGTGCAGAAGCACCATGCGGAAACCGGCCTTCTTAACGCGAAGAGCTGCAGCAGCATATTGCTCGATTATCTCAAGGATAACTTCCTCCGGCATTTCAGGAATCGTTACTCCATGAAGACGTGCGCTTGCTTTATCGCTGTCGCCGCCAATAGTAATTTCAGAAGGAGCCCAAATCTGATTGCCCATAATGTACGACTGGCTTGA
>R14__coassemble_508_pt1 | contig 26466 bp, 24 predicted proteins | sample R14__metabat2_low_PE_022 | metagenome-assembled genome bin R14 | reverse complement strand
GACTACGCGCTTGATACTATGAACGCGGGAGTTCTTATAATTACAAAAGACGGGCATATTGCTTATGCAAACCCCAAGGCTGTAGACATCCTTGAACTCACAACCAATGACACCGTCTTCTTCAAAGATGTTCTCTCATCACCTGAGAGAACCAACGATGAGCTTATTGATCTTGTTATCAATACCATCTCAAACGGAGTTTCACAGGAAAGTGCAGTTATAAACTATGTGTCGGAAAACAACACGCACTATACTCTTCTGATGCACTGCACAATGATGTCTGACGAGGAGTTTGTCTTCACCTTCTCCGACGAAACACAGCTCCACGAAGAAATGCAGAAGCGCCGCGACTCAACAAGCGTTCTTGTGGCATTCTTCCTTATAGGCTGCCTCTGGACAATCCTTGTATCTGTCTGGATGCGCACAGGCGAGCGTATATACGTAGGCAATCTCACAATCATAATGGAAGTCATCGGTCTTGCGGCATTGCTTGTACTTTTAAAACTCACAAGCTTCACCATCAAAGACTTCGGCCTTTCCACTAAGAATATCGGCCCTACACTTAAGCGTGCTGCACTGCGAGTTATAGCACTTTTTGCGGCCTTTGTTGTCATAAAGCTCATTATGCTCAAGGTATATCCTGCATATTTTAAGAGTAATAAACCCTTCTGGGACTGGGGCGATGTTGACTATCGTCTCATCAAATACCTCTTCACAGCCTTTGTTCAGGAGTTCCTTGCCCGCGGCGGCGTACAGGAAGCTTTAAGCCGTGTATTCAGCGGCAAGCATGCAAAAGATTATGCTATCTTCTTAACATCAATATACTTTGCCTCACTGCACTTCCAGTATGGCCTTGCTATGATGTTCGGCGCAGGCATTCTTTCAATACTGCTTGGCTACATGTATAAAGAAGACGGCAATATCTATGGCGTAACTCTCTTCCACTACTTCTTCGGCAAGCTTGCAGACTTCCTTAGCCTCGTATAAAATATCCCGCGTCAGGAGATAAACACCTTGCTCAAATTAATTATATCCGATATCGACGGCACTCTCATCCCCGAGAGCACCATGGCTATAAACCCGGAATACTTCTCCGTAATAAAAGAATTCTCCAAGAAAGGCGTCCGCTTTATCGTTGCCAGCGGCAGGCACACCGTGAGCGTGAATAAGCTCTTTGCCCCCGTGCTCGATGATATCTCCATCATCTCTCAAAACGGCAATATCATCGTAGATAACGGCGTGCCCGAGGTTCTCCATCCCATCCCGATGGAATGGGCGCAGGAGTTCTGGGAGGATATAGCAAAATTCAAAGACGAGGGGATTGAAGGCAAGCTCGATTTTGCCGGCGGCACCTATTGCCCCAAAAGCGGCACCCCCATGCACAATATTCTAGTTAATGAATATAAATATAATACCGTGGCTGTCGGCTACGGCGCTCTGCCTGAAGAGGCCTACAGCATGATGACTATCTTCCATCCGACTCCCGGCGTTGTGGAGAAGTATAAAAGCGATTATTTCGATGCAAAATGGCAGGACCGCATAGACCTTCTGCCCAGCGGCAAATGGTGGGTAGACTGCGTTATGAAGGACTGCAGCAAGGGCAGCGCACTTATCGACTACTGCCGCCGCGCGGGTATAGACCTTAAAGACACCATTGCCTTCGGCGATAATATAAATGACATCTCCATGATCACCGCCGCAGGCGTCGGCTACGCTGTGAGCAACTCCCGCCCCGAGGTGCAGTCTGCTGCAGATAGGGTAATTCCCGGCTTTGAAGAAAACGGAGTGCTGCAGGAGCTGAAAAAGATTCTTGCAGAAATGTAAAATGTAATAAGAATGTAAAAGAGAGACGGCAGCCAAAACCGTCTCTCTCAGCTTATATAAATATCAGAACGGGCATCAGATCATCCAGATTGGAACAATGTAATTATCCCGGTCAACAGCGGAAAGCTCCGGCTTCATGCACAGAATGGCGCCTTTGCCTCTTGATGTTGACGAGCGGTCTAGAAGGTGAAAAACTCCTGTCAGCTCCGTACCGGGATTTGCAGTCTTTTTAATTTCAATCGGATTGAGAAGACCGTCCTGCTCCATGACGATATCGATTTCCTTTGCGTCCTTGTCACGATAATAATACATAAACGGCTCAAGTCCGCAGTTCAGATAAGTTTTTCGTATCTCCGAAACAACATAATTTTCGAGAATCGCTCCGTTCATTGCGCCGCTTTCCAGCGTTTCTGGACTGCTCCATTTGGTCAGGTAACTGACGAGTCCGGAATCATAGAAATAGAGCTTCGGCGTTTTGACAAGCCGCTTGAGCATATTGTTGGAATAGGGATGAAGGTAGAAGATAATTCCGAGTGTCTCCAGAATGCCCAGCCAGTCCTTCGCCTGCGTCTGATTGATATCGGCGTCCGACGCAATATCCGAAACGTTCAGCATCTGCGAGCATCTGGCGGCCACAGCTGTGATAAACCGCAGAAACTTCAGAGAATCGATGGAGGCGGACAGTTCCCGGATGTCTCTTTCAATATAAGTGGACAGATAGCTGCTGTAAAAAATCCGGCTGCTGCTGTTCTGACCGCTGACAAGCGCGGGCATGGATCCGCGGAAAATTCTGCCATAGACAGCTCCTGAATCGGCAGAGAGTCTTCCGATGCCTCTTTCAGACAATGCTTCAAGATCTATTTGAAACGGCTTCGCGCTTCCACCGTATATTTCCGACTGCGACAGCGAGGAAAGAGACAGCACCGCCACACGCCCGGCAAGTGACTCCTGAACACCCTGCATCAGCTTGAATATCTGCGAGCCGGTAAGCCAGAATGCTCCGGGAGTATGGACCTTGTCCACATGAATTTTTATATATGTGAAGAGCTCCGGAGCATACTGAACCTCGTCTATCAGAACGGGCGGCTTATGCATCTGTAGGAACAGCTCCGGATCCGTCTTCGCAAGACTTCGCTCACTTAGATCGTCCAGCGAAACATATCTGCGTTCAGTACCTTCCATCAGCTTTTGCAGCATGGTGGTTTTGCCTACCTGCCTTGGACCGGTTACCAGAACAACGGGATATTCTTTGGAAACGGCTGTTACGACCTGCTCCAGATGCCTTGTTATATAGTTCATGCTGATACCTTCTTTCGGCTAATTTGGAATGCAATTAAATAATAGCCGAAAATGAGCAGAACGTCAATAATTGTTTCGGCTGATTTAGAACAAGACGACAAATCAGCCGCAGCGATATCCCCCGCATGTGTTCGTCAAGCAAAAAAAGATTCTGGCAGATTTCTCCACTCCTGTATTATTTAATGTGTAAGCAATCACAGACCTTGCTAACGTGCATGTTTAACAAAAAGATGCACGTTAAATATTGACAATTGCAGAACATAATGATACTATGCTCTAAGAAAGCTAAAGGGGGGACCCAGTCATGCTGGAGTATATTAAAGATCGTGTCACTGATTTTGACGTTATTAATTTTGTTAACGAACTGGCCAACGCCTCCAAAAATTTGGGAATTTTAGAGGCGAAGATCGATTCATATCAATTTAACAGTATCCTGATACCTATGCTCCAGAAAAAGGAAGCGATTTCCTCAATGTATATCGAGGGAACGCAGACAACCATTACGGATGTTTTGAAAAACGAAATTTGTCCTCAGTGCAGTGACGAAAAAATCCAGACGGAAGTTAGGAACCATATCCAGACATTAATTTATGGTGCGGAGTATCTGCGCGCTGGTAAATTTACTCATACATTTATAAAGCAGATTCACTCATACATGATGACTGGTATTATTGCTCCGGGACTTGAGAAAACGCTTGGTAGATATAAAGTAAAGGACAATCAAATCAAAAGTTCTACTGGTGCTGTAGTTTATACTCCACCAGCAGCTTCTGAAACAAAGAAATATATGGATGAACTGCTTACATTTATGAATAACACAGAGGATGGACTTCACCCACTCATTAAGGCGGCAATGATACATTCTCAGTTTGAGTCGATACATCCGTTTTCAGATGGTAATGGACGTATAGGACGTGTCCTAATCAGTCTTTACCTTTATAAGGCAAAGGTGATAAATTTTCCATTCTTCTATCTCAGTGAAGCAATTAACATAGATAAAGCCGTTTATTATCGTATGCTTACTGATTCAAGAACGAACTCTCTGGATGAATGGATTAACTACTTCCTACGCAAAGTGAATATCCAGACAACAAAGCATATCGCATATATTGACGATTTGAATGCACTTTATACAAAGACAAAAAATACTGTTAAAGAATGCATCAACAGCCCCAAATTTGACGAAATCATTGAGTGCCTATTTACCCACCCTATCCTGAACGCCAATGTTCTTGAAGACGAGCTGGCGGTTTCTCATGGTCAGGCAGTTCGATATTTGAATGTGTTGGAGGAGAGGAGGGTGCTTTTGAGCGATGATCGTAAGCGCGGAAAGACCTTCTACTTTTCAGAACTTATAGATCTTGCTCAAGGAAACTAAACGAAAAATATGAAAGGTGGTGATGCGTATGAGTGCGCTCCAGACAAAAAGAAAAAAGCCGCATTGATTGCTGGTACAACCAAAACGGCATCTCTCCGAATATCTCTATTCGTAATCTGGTAAACTACAGTATAGTGATTTCGGAGACGAAAGTCAATATTTTTATAAAAAGGATACTGACGAAATGTCTCCGGGTATCTTTATTCGTGATCTGGTAAATTGCAATGAGATACCTCAGAGGCCATAAACTCAGAGCAAAATCTTACTTTATAAGCGCAATATTGCTCTGTTTTATGCGCAAAAAGGAGAAGCACACTATGTACTACTCCAAATATTATGCTGGGTATAAACATGAGAAAAAGAAAATCCATATTTGATGATGGTTTCCAAGAATACCTGACAGTAGGTGCTACTATTGTAGGCGCTCCGGGAATTCCAATGCTGATGGATTTGCACAATGCGCAGATTCCAAACGACATTATCCCCTTTACTAAGGCTAGAAATTGCCGGAATAAAAGACAGTACGTGCATTTTTATATGCATGATCGGGAATTCTCAAGGGTCTTAACAGCTACAAATCAATATCTGGATATGTTGAAGCTATATGATGGAGTGATAACCCCGGACTGCACAATGCTAATCGGACAGTCTCCGTGTTTGCAGCAGGCTAATACTTATATGAATAGGGCTGTAGGCTTTTATTTGCAAAAGCATGGAATTCCGGTCATTCCGAACATTAGGTGGAGCGATGAAAGCAGTTTCGAATATTGCTTTCTTGGGGTTCCAAAAGGTACGATGGTTTCTGTCAGCACACATGGGTGCATTACCTCACGTGAAGAACGCAGAATGTTCAAAACCGGTGTTTCGGCTATGCTGGATGAAATTCAACCGAAAATTGTACTTGTACACGGCTATATGCCGGATGATATTTTTGGAGAATATACTTCACAGGTCGAATTTCATAGATATGCAAGCCAGTTTGAACGTACTCATTCTAAGGAGGACATGTGATATGGGAACATCATATAAGGGTAATTCCAAATATTATCGCAGCATTGGGCAGAACATCTTACTATCCGGATCAAAATATGGCTTTTCTAATGGTTATTTTGGAGATAGCAGCAAACATGGCAATGACCGCACAAGAAATATTACAGCATCAGATAATCTAGCTGCAGCAAAAGACTTTTATGACAAGATTGCGTTTGGCGGGAAAGAGCAAATTGTTGATGATAATATGAGTATCACTAGAATGGCCGATGGCACTGTTATTACAATGCGAAAAGTATCACATTCCGACGGGACACCTGTTGTTGATATTAATATTAAGCCAAGCACGCATACTGGTGGCGTGAAGGGTCAGAAAATCCATTTTGTACAGGAGAATGATTAAATGAAAAAAATAGATGTACGTTTTTCAACCTCCGAGTTGGCTGAGATTCAAAGTATGGTAGGAAAAAAGATGAGTAAATATAAATGTGACCCATTTGAGTTTTCTACGTCAGTATATGGCATTGTAGGTATTTCGTTTGAGGATGCAGATTATGCGTTTACAAACATGGTAGACGTTATGGATTATTATGGAGAACAAGAGGATGTTGCTATATTTAAGCTTGAAAAGAGACCGTTCTCAAGTATTATGTCCTTAATTCCAAACCAAACCATGATTGAAACGCCGGTGAAAGCAACAGTTTCTGAAATTATTGTTATTAATGAATGTCAGCAGCTTTTTGAAAACGATGAGCAGACATATGAAGTTTTACTGACACGTGGTATTATTTTTAAGTTTGAAGATGGGCGTGAGCTCTCGTTAGAGAAAAATATCTGGTTTTCGGAAGATATTACTGTGGAAAAAGGCTATGATTTACTCGGTCAGTTTTCACCGGAAACAGAATTTAGTGAAGGCTGGAGTGGAAATTATCGCGGTGAATGCTCACGTGAGATTCTTTCATTGAAGTAATTTTACATGCCGTATAAGTTGCTCGCGTGTTGTAAATACGCATGCTGTGGAACCAGAATTTGAGAAGAATTCCTGTTCTCCCTACGAATTTTGGCTTTCAGGCTCATGTCATTCATTATAGCAGCACCTCCATATACTGTCGGATTTTCGGCTCAACTCTAAGCTGCTTTGCGAATTTCATCAGTTTATTAATATCTCGTTCTCTTGAAGCTGCATATTTCTTCATTGCATACTGGATGACCTGAATGTCGTCTCCTTTTCCGCGGACAACATCGCAAAGACTGCGCTCCGGATCATAAACGTTGACGGTATTCCCGGAGGGAGTCATAGCCGTTGTAATGCCCAGCTGATAATTTGCGGGAATCACTCGTGTGACGATAACATTTTCTTCGGCTAATGATGGACTGTTATATTTAGTCGGGAAGGTCATATGCATGGAAAGGGGAACTCGTTCGGAATAGCCATGAAGATAGAGCGCCGTGGCGTGAGAAAATATGCCCTGCGCGTATCTCTTCTGAAGAAGATAAAATTCATCCTCCCACTCATCTGCAAGCATGTAAATTCCTCTGGAGCATCGAACAAGATCACCTGAAGCAACAAGTTCCGTTAAAACCGACCGGCTTATGCCAAGTTCTGTAATCTTACGCGTTGTAACAACTCCGTTATCTGCAGCAGATAGAATTTTTTGCTTTATACTTTCGGTCATTATCAGTCACCCCATATAATCTACATTCACACATAAATTTATAGCATTTTTATGTGTGATTGTCAATGACCGGATATGCTGAAAGCACGGAAGGCTTTAATAAAAATACTTAAAATACTAAAATCCGAATACTACGGATGTGAAGGCTAATATGTAATAAGAAAAAAACAGACGGTTCGCACCGTCTGTTTTTACTTTGCTTATTTAACTACTATCTCCGGGATTATCGGCAGGGTGTCTTCATCGCCAGCGGCGCCGCCCTGCATTCCGGTAACCTCTATCTGCATATCGGAAGTAACTGTTATATAGAATGTATATGATGTATCAGCAAGCTCAATGGCTTCCCATGGTCTCTGGTATACAAAAGATACTTCGCACTCGCCGGCTTTAAGCGGAGTGAGAGTGAATGTATATGTGCCGCCGGCACCTGTTATATCAGGGTCTGTGCTGTCTGGAGTGTATTCATTCGTTATCTCAAAAAGGTCTGAGTTCTGGAATGCAAACCATTCGTAGCCGGTTGTCGGGTTGCCTGCAAGCTCAATTGTGCCGACCTGCGGGTCCTTGGATTTCTTTCCGCATGCGCTCACCACCAGCGCCGCGATAAGCAGAAGCAATGCAGCTATGCGTGTTTTTCTGTTCATTTGTCTTGTCCTCTTTCATTTTTCGTTCTGCTATATAATACGCTCATTTGAAAGAATTGCAACACAAATTTGTAAATATTTTGTTTCTTTTTTAGATGGTACCCGCAAGCTGCTATCCCGGATTATTTTTTCGCTTTCTTCTTAGCTATCTGCATAATAACAGCCGTAATGAGCGTTGAGAAGATTATTGAGCCATAGACTATAAGTCTTGTGGTGTCTGTAAAACCTGCCAGGAAGAACTCATATAAATAATGGCTCCATCCGCCAAAGTTATATCCAAACCAGCGGATTACAAGGTTTATAAGCATCACGGCAATGACCGCTATAAAGTTTATCCATGCGCCCTGAGTGTGTTCTGCGTCCTTTTCGGGCTTCTTTGCATCGCGGATAAGCTTTATTCCGAATATCAGCTGCATCACTGCCACCAGCGCCACTGTGAGAGTAAAGCCTATGTATAAGAAGAAATAAAAAATTCCGTCTGTATTTGCGCCCGCATACCAAAGGATCATCTCAAGCACAAAGAATATTATCGGGATAAGCGAGAATATAATATTAAATACTCCCAGCACATAGCGCCACCAGGCTTTTCTTTTGCCGCGGCTCTTCACTTCAGCTGTATCTTCAGCAGTTTTTACCTCTGCTGCGGCAGGGGCTTCTTTTACGCTCTCATCACTCACATCAGAGGCCTTGACTTCTGCTGCGCTTTCGGTATTTTCAGCAGATGTCTCATCAATGGTAAGCTTCTTGCGCAGGTCTTCTAATGAAGTGGTAATTGCGCCCTGCGGGCAGGCAGCGCGGCATTTAAGGCAGCGTATGCACTCGGTGGAGTTTGGCTTCTGCCACACTTTAATGTCCATGCCGCATGCCTTCTGGCATGCTCCGCACTCAACGCATTTGTCTTTATTAACATTGAGTCTGAATACCGAAACCGGGTTGCACAGACCATACATTGCACCCAGCGGGCATATGTATTTGCAGAACGGGCGTACTGCCACAACTGCGCCGAACAGGAATATAACCAGCAGCACAACCTTCCATATGAATCTTGCGCCTATCTGACCGCTAAGGCTTGCGTTGGAGAGGGTGAGCGGTATGCCGCCGAGCAGAGTTCCGCTCGGGCAGATGTATTCGCAAAACCAGGGCTGACCTATGCCGGCCGCATTTTTTATCGCCATCGGCAGGATGATAACAAATACCGCCAGAACCACGTATCTTAAATACTTAAGATATTTATGCCCGGGCAGGTTCTTGACCTTCTTTGGGAAGGGGATCTTGTTCATAAGGTCCTGAATAAATCCAAACGGGCATATCCAGCCGCAGATAAAGCGACCGAGCAGCATACCCACCAGACCTATAAATCCCAGCACATAGCATGAGATCCTGAACTGCCCACCGTCGAGCACAGCCTGCAGAGAGCCTATAGGGCATGCGCCCACTGCACCGGGGCAGGAGTAGCAGTTAAGTCCCGGCACGCAGACGGCCTTGTTGTCGCCAGCGTATATCTTGCCCTTCATCCAGCCGTTTATGTAGCCGTTGTGGAAGGCAAATGAGATTGCCTGCGTTATAATGCGCAGGGTATTATTTTTTTTAATTTTGTTCATAAGCGCCCGCCTTTTCAGCCTATGCCTATGCATTCAAGGCATATGTGCGCGGCCTTCTGCATAACAATGGCAACCTCATCTGTAAAGGCACCATATGTAAAAAGTGCTGCAAAAGCTATTGTGAGTATCCACGTAAGCTTAACTCTTAATGATTCTTTCATCCTTCCACCTCGCTCAGCCATCTGTCTATATTTTCTCTCCAGGTATCGCCGCTTGCAGACCCAACAACTATCTCAACTATCTTGCCGGTTGAGTCAACTGCCCAGGTCGTTGGGAAAAACTGCATAGTGGATGCTACCTCGTCGTTAAATACCTCGTCGGTGAGGTAGATGGGGTATGTAACACCAAGATTATTAAGAACATCCGCAATGCTCTGGTCGTAGTGGTCACGAGTGTGCACGGCGGTGTAATAATCTGCCACCACGCCAACAAGCAGCACGCCCTTGTCTGCATAATCTTTGGCTATCTCTTCAAATTCCGGCATCTCATTCACGCACGAAGGACACCATGGCGCCCAGCCGTTGATAACAATGAGCTTATAATCGCTGAAATCCTCGTTGGTAAGATCTGCGCCCCCGTCATAGCCGGGCAGGGTAAAGTCTTCAAAGTAGACCAGATCTTCCTCAAGCTTCTCCATGTGCATAAAGTATCTGTTCGCCCCGATCACTGCCACAAGACCTATGCAGATAATCGCGCAGATACCCATGCACTTCAGCAGCTTTAAGTTGTTGCTGAATATTTTCATTTCGCCTCAATCCTCCCTCTGTAGAATTATGCGGTTATTATACAATATTTGGTTTGGGATTTGAACAGGAAAAACTAAAAAACCGCCGCAAAAATGCGGCGGTTTTGTGAAGTCTATAATTAGTGAAGCAGTATCAGCCTATGCGCTTAAGATCTGCAGCAGAGCCTGCTGCAATCATGGCATCAATCTGCTCGGCGGTGTAACCAAGAGAGGCGAGAACATCACGAGTATCTTCACCCATGAAGTGAGCACGCTCATATGGAGGCAGTTCTGTCTCGGTAAAGATAACAGGTGTGCGTACCATTGTGCGCTCCTGACCGTTCGGGAAGGTGACCTTTGCAAGAATATCGCTGGCCCAGGCCTGCTCATCTTCTGCAACTTCTTTCCAGGTCTGGCAGACGGCAAACGGTTGGTCAGACTCGGTCATGCGCTTTTTCAGTTCCTCACTGTCAATCTTGGCAATTTCAGAAGCCATAAGGTCATAGAATTCCTTCTTATGAGCTTGAAGATTTGTCTGCGGGAAGTAACGCTCATCGTCTACAAGGTCGGGCCGATGCAGAACTTCTGTAACAAACTTCGGATAGTTTACATCGTACTGCGGCATTGCCAGCATAAACCAGCGACCATCGGAAGTTTTATGAGTCAGCTGGAGCTGGTTAGCAAGTTCACTGCGGCGGATAGGATACTGGGTTGCAGGGTCACCGTATTGGCTGCACTGCAGATAAAGAGCCACATCCCATACACCACTGTGATACAAGGAACATACAACCTGGTCGCCTTCACCTGTCATCTTGGCACGGAAGAGGGCTGCCAGAATTCCGCTTGCAAGGTTCATACCAACCTGATGGTCACCGAAACCGGCAACAGGGGTCATAGGCATTGCGTCCACATCATACATGGTACCCATAATGCCTGAGCGGGAGAAGTAAGCGGTGAAGTCAAATCCGGGCAGATCCTTGTCGGGACCCTTCTCACCGTATCCGGATACAACACCCATAACCAAAGAAGGATATTTTTCATGCAGAGTCTCATAATCAAGACCGGCACGCTTAAGAGCGTTCGGGCGGTTGTTGGTTACGAAGATGTCAGCCTCGGCAATCAGCTGCTCAAGCACCTTGCGGCCTTCAGAGTCTTTGATGTTGAGAGTGATGAACTTTTTACCGGCATTTTCCAGGGTGTAGCTGGTGTCTTCCTGATCGCCATATGGACGGCCTTCATTCACTGCAGTAAAACGCAGAGGATCGCCTTTAGGACTTTCAACCTTGATAACATCAGCACCCAGGTCGGCAAGATAACGTGCGCAGGCAGGACCTGCGATAAATGTTGCCAGCTCAACAACTTTGATGCCCTCAAGAGGGCGCTTTGTAGTTGCACTCATTTTGATTTCTCCTTTTTAAAAGTTCGTTCTGCGTTTTATTGTGCAATCAGGTCGCGCAGTGTCTCAATCATTGTGCGTGCCTGTTCATAGTTTACCATCTGGCGGTCAACTTCAATGAGAGCGCATGGAATTTCTGCTTCTTCACAGGCCTTTTTGATGAGAGGATAGTCAAACTCTTCAGGGTCGCAGAATTTTGTCAGCACAACGAGCACTGCCTGTGCGCCTGCAGCCTTGCTTTGCTCAATTATCATTGCAACACGCTTTTTGTCCACATCATAAAGAACGCTGCAGTTATCTCTTGAACAGAACTTTGACGCCAGACGCTCCAGAGGAGTACCCTCTGCGGGAGCATCAGTGCGGTACTGGCGGCTCTCTGAGGCAACATCATCAGCTGCAACCTGCATGCCGTATTCATCAAGAATATCCAGCAGTGCCGGGGCATCGGCAAGAATGCCTGTAGTCATAATCTTAATGCCGGACTTTGCGCTTTCCTGTGACTTCAGTGCAGCAGTAAGCTCTTCAACAAGAGCTGTATGCTCCTCTTTGCACATAAACCATGCGCTCTTGAATACATCGCTGCGCTGTGCATTGCTCACTTCAGGATGCTCTGCCAGTACAGCAGTCAGGTCTCGCATAGCGGCATTGTGACGGTTGTAAACATCAATAGAGTCAGCAAGTTTGTCCTCATCAAAAGCAATGCCGGTGGCCTTTTCAAGGTCAGCAATAACACGCTTATAACCGGCAATAGTATATGTCCTGCCATAAGCGGGTTTACGGTTTTGAGGGTAGGTCATAGGAATAAACGGAATATCTTTAACGGCGTATTTCCAGTTCTGCCCGGTTACCTTCAGACTGTCGCAGAGACTCGGGATAACGATAGCAGAGCAGCCTGCATAGTCGCCACGGATGCCGAGTTCAACTATGCTCTGCACGATAGAGCAGATAAATGCCGGGAAATAGCGCTTAGACTGATTGAGTTCAATGTCTGCGCCCCAGGCACCCATAGGTACCATGCCCATGGAATGAATAATCTCTTCGGGAGTATATACCGGAGCAACCAGAACCACTTTTTTGCCTGCAGCAAGATAGGCGTCCTTCTGTGCACCGGGGTTGGATGCTACTTCGTGAAAGCGAATGAGAAGTTCCTGTACATTCATTTTACATGACCTCCTTGTTTGCCTGCATAATTTCTGTAAGACCCTGTACACGAGTGTCGTATTGGGCCTCGCTGAAGTTGCGGGAGTCGGCCTGATCACCGTCAAAGCTGGTGACAGGAATATTGCATTCCTCGCCAATCTGGCGGCTCATCTCATACATAAAGCCGCTCCAGAGTTTGCAGCTGCGGTTGGTGTGGACAAGAAGTCCTTCAACATTGTTGTCCTTGCAGAGCTTGATACGCTTGTCGCGGGCATATTCAAGGTTGATGGCGTTTGGAACTTTGCAGTAAGCACGGCACATATCTTCAAAGTCTTTGTATATGAAACCGAAAGCATCTGCATAGATTGTGGTCACCATGTTTATGCCGCGGTCTTTAAGTCCGCTGCTTGTAACACGAAGCCATGGCCAGCAGGCTATGCCTTCAAACATAATGCGATACTTTTCTTCAACGCGGAAGGTGCTGGTGCCCTTTTCGTGGTTCTCTTCATATTCCTTAAGGAGCTGCTCCATTGCCTCGGCAGCCTCGAGCTTTCCACGGGCTGTGACCATAACAGCCATATGGTTGAGAAGATCAAATCCGTTGAACGGGGAGGGAGTATAGCGCGCGGTAGCTGTGGCTGCAAGCCATGCACGACTTGTTCGGCCTGAAATCTCCATAACTTCCTTGAAACGTTCATCACTCCATGTTTTACCGGTGAGCTTTTCAAGCTGATGAATTGCATCCCACATCTGCGCCTCAACATATTTTACTTCCTCATCAGAAACTTCATAGTCGGGGTTGAATGGGATATCAAGCATGATAAGAGGAATGTTGAGCTCTTTAGAAAGATTCTCATACCATTTGATCATGCAGTTGCAGATGTTGTTGCAGCACAAAAGAAAGTCAGGCTGCGGCATATTCTGCTCGGGAGCATCTTTTACCTTGGCATATGCAAGGCTGATGCGAGCATAGGCGCAGATGTCGTTGGAGTAACCGTCAGCTTCACTGACCTCGCACATGCGAACACCGCCGCCGCGGGCTGCGATGCCGGCTGCCTGGTTTTCCGGGTAGCAGACGTAGAGACCGAGAGTTTCAGGAATTTCCACGGGAAAGTTGGAGCTGATCCAGCCTACCATTTCACCTCTGGCTTTGGCTTCAATGCAGTCGCTGTAGGCACGGGCTGCAATCTGGCCGAGCTTGTATTTTGCGCTGTTGGGATCCGGTGGCGGGCGGTGCTTTTTGATTTCTTCTGCCATAATAATTCCTCCTGAGTGTTGATGAGAATTAATAATTTATTTTGAAATGCAAAGATGTAACTTGTTTATTCTGCCTTACTGCAGAGATTCATGCCGTGAATTGCAGCACCGATTGCACCGAAGTACTGTGCATCCGGACTGAAAAGTATCGGCATGCCGATGGCTTTTTCAAGAGCAAGGCGAACTCCCGCATTTTGCGCAACTCCTCCGCTCATGCACACGTCATTCTGCAGACTGAGACGTTTTGCAAGCGAGGCTACACGATTGGCAACAGATGCGCATATGCCGGCAACAAGGTCTGTCATTGCGGCACCATTTGCAAGCTGGCTTATCACTTCACTCTCTGCAAAAACAGTGCATGTGCTGGAGATGGATACAGGATTTTCGGCCCGGGCGGCGTAATCTGCCAGTTCATTCACCGGAATCTGGAGCACGGTTGCCATAACATCCAGAAAACGCCCCGTGCCCGCAGCACATTTATCGTTCATAAGGAAATTCTGCATTTTGCCTTTGCTGTTAAGCGAAATCACCTTGGCATCCTGCCCGCCAATATCGATGATAGTGCGTACATCAGGGAAAATGTGATGCGCACCCAGCGCATGGCAGCTCAGCTCGCTAAGCTCACAGTCACCGCCCTCGTATCGATTGCGCCCGTAGCCCGTTAGAACCGTGCAGGCAATGTCTTCTTTGGACAGATCTGCCTTTATGAGTGCTTCAGCAACTACTGCATCGGGACTCGGGGTTCCGATGCCGCCGACCTTCAGCGCAGATGCAAGGATCGTTTCGCCATCCTGCATAATAATACACTTTGAAGTGGTGGAGCCAATGTCGATGCCCATTGTTAGAGCCATTGAAAAAACCTCCGAAATTAGGTAACCTAGTTTACTAGGTTTATCTTATAAGATTGTGAAGCAAAAGTCAATAGCAGACTTGAATTTTTCCTCAAACATTTCGGCTTTTCTTCGTTATACCGGCACAAATTATTAATAGTGCCAAAAAATCAACAATTTTATTTGACATAGTTAACCAAGTGTGCTAAATATAATATTATAAACTTTGATTATAAAGCCAAAATCCGCCTGTCCGCCGGCAAAGGTCACCGGACAGAGCTTAAAAACGGCGGTGAATCGTTATGTTGCCTCTGGAACATATGACTATACGCGACTTTATCCGGCGCTCGGTCATTCGCTATCCTGATCGTCCCGCGCTTAAACACGGCGGCGTGTCAGTAAGCTATTCGGAGCTGGAGAAAAAGATTATTGAATATGCAGCTCGTCTGCTGGCGTTGGGAATCCGCAAAGGGGACCGCGTTGGTCTTATTGCAGAACCTGATAATGAATCTGTTACTGCTATGCTGGCCATCCAATATATCGGGGCTGTCTCCGTTATGATCAACACCAGTCTCAGCCCTGAGGATTATCTTTCTCAGATGGAGGATATAAATTCACGGCATCTTCTGCTCGGCAGGTCTTTTAAGGCAGCTGACCAATATGCTGTGCAGCTAAATGCCCACGGCGTGCCATCTTTTGTGCGCAGCATTTCCTGCCTGGGCGAAAGCGGAGACTGCTATCCGGCATTCAGTTCTCTGCGTGCATGTGATGCGGCTGCAGTTGAGACCGCAGCTGACCTTGTCACTCCGGAAGATACAGCAATGATTCTCTTCACATCCGGCAGCACCAGCCGTCCAAAGGCCGTATGCACCAGCCACTACTCCCGCATCAACAGCGGTATTCAGCAGGCTGACGATCTGCACTGTTCATGCACAGATGCGTTCTGCATTGCCATGCCGATGTTTCACTGCTTCTGCATTTCAGCAAACATCATGGCTGCACTCTCCGTCGGCGCGTGTATATGTATGCCCAAAGACCGCCATACAGCCAGCATTATTTCCACCGTCCGTGAGTGCGGCTGCACCGTATTAAGCTCTGTGCCGACCATGTTCCGTGCCCTGCTCAGCAAGAGCGATTTTGACGCGGCGAACTTCAGCACGGTGCGCATAGGCATTATTGCCGGAGCCGGGTATTCACCCGAAGATTTTGTTAAGATTGATGCAGCTATGGGGCCACAGTTTACGCTTATGTCAAGTCTTGGGCAGACTGAGTGCACTGCAGGTTTTACAGTCTGCAATACGGATGACTCTATCTTTGTCCGCAGCACAACCCTTGGCCACTTTATGAGCCATGTGGAGGGCAAGATTGCAGATATAAGCACCGGAGAAGCACTTCCTGCAGGGCAGGTAGGGGAAATCTGTGTGCGAGGCTATGTCACCATGCAGTGCTATGCAAATAATCCGGAGCAGACCGCACTCACGCTTGATGCAGATGGCTGGATCCACACCGGAGACCTCGGTATGCTCGACGAAAACGGCAATCTCAGCATAAAAGGGCGCATAAAGGAGCTTATAATACGCGGAGGAGAAAATATCAGTCCTCTGGCTGTGGAGAATGCATTGAAAAAAGCTCTTGACTTTGAAGAGTGCAAAGTCGTTGGAGTTCCGGACAGTCATTACGGCGAAGAAGTTTGTGCCTGCATTGTGCTCTATCCGGGGCAGAGCGCCGATCCTGAAGAGATACGTTCGTCCCTGCACAAGTACCTGCCCGCCTATATGGTGCCGCGCTATGTGGAGTTTTTCTCTTCTTTGCCAAAGAACTCCGCCGGAAAGATTATCATTGCAGATACTGCCGCAATGGCCCGTGAGCGCCTTGCCTGCAAATAATATAAAATGCAAAAATAGCCGTACCGGACCGGTACGGCTATTCCTATTTTTTAAGCTTCGCTTTTCGGACGGATAACGCCGAAGGAAACTGCAAATCCTGCAGCAGTCACAATGACCATCATAAGGATCGTAGACATGTATGACCCTGAGGAGTCATAGAGCTTGCCTGCAATCGTAGAAGCGAAGGATGCAATTATAAGGTTTGTGTTGATAATAGAGAAGTTCACAGGGTAATTCTTCCTGCCGAAGAAATCGCTGATAATGGCAGAGTTTGTGGGCGTTACACCGCCGTAGGCAAAACCGCCTACGATAAATCCGGCGATAACGAGCGCGAAGCTTCCGCTTTTTATAGCTGCAATAAGTATAGCAGCTGCAGCAAAGAAGATAATCATATCCAGCACCATCGTAAAGCGGTGACCTTTTTTATCAAAGAGAGCACCAAAAAATACACGCCCTATGCCGTTGAAGATGGAGATAAGTCCAACTACTGTTGCAATCGTGCCGTCAGAAGCATTTTTTCCGACCTGTGATGCAATTCCGCTGCCCTGTGATACCAGAGCAAGACCTGCTGCGCTTATAAGCACAGCCCATGCGTAATACATCCAGAAGCTGCTCATACGCACCATTGTGCCGGTAGGTGCCTCTAAAGCGGGTTCGCGTACCTTCCTGTCTGCAGCTGCACTCCTATCGGTACCTTTGGGGCTGTAGCCCGCCTCAGGCTTTACAAAAAAGATACTGCATACTGCCATAATCACTACTATCACTATTCCTATCACGCGGAATGTGACATGCCATTGGTCGCTGCCGTCAGACGGAGTTACTGCAGCATAGACCTTGCCTACAATAAAGCTTGAAATGCCAAAGCCCATCAGCAGTATGCCGGAGATAAGCCCCTGCTTATCCGGAAACCACAGCGACATAGTGCTCATAACGGCATTATATGCAAAGCCTGCTGCCAGACCGCAGAGAACACCGAAACCGAGATACAGCGTGACTATTGACTCACCCGTCATTGATGCTATCATGAATCCGACGAAAAACAGAATTCCGGAGCCCAGAACATATATCTTCGGGCTTACTTTCTTTGAAAGCAGTCCTGCTATCAGACAGCCGATGCAGAAGAATATCATAACCAGCGTGAATGTCAGCGACAGCTGCGACTGGCTCCATACGCTTCTGGAGGCTCCTATCGCCTTTGCCATAACAGACCATGCGTATACAAGACCGTCAAGCAGAAGAACGATAACGCCTATAACTGCGTAGAACCAACGATTCATATTTTTCATACTGCTGTCCTTTTAAATCAGGCCTTTGCTTTTTTGATGTCTGCAATGAGCTTGGGAACAACATCAAAGAGATCTCCAACTATGCCTACATCAGCTACACCAAAAATAGGAGCATTTTTGTCCTTGTTTACGGCAATAATATAGCCGGAATCCTTCATGCCTCCGATGTGCTGAATAGCACCGGAGATGCCGAGAGCCAGATAAAGCTTCGGACGGACTATTTTGCCGGTCTGACCAATCATGCGCTCTTCTGCAACCCAGCCTTCAGTGGAAACATCTCGGGAGCAGCCTATAGTGCCGCCGAGAAGCTCTGCAAGCTCATTTGCAAGTGCAAGACCTTTTTCAACATCAGCCTGAATGCCGTGTCCTACAGAAACTATGACCTCGGCCTTGGTCATATCAACGGTGTTGCCCATGTTCTTAACTATATTGAGTATCTGCACACCAAGATCATCCTCGCTCATCGAGCAGTCATATACCTCGGGAATGCATGCTTCAGCCTTTGCTGCGTCAAATTCGCCTGCAGTCATAACACCGGGGCGAACTGTAACCATCTGAGGACGGTAAACAGGGCAGGTGATAGTAGCCATCATATGACCGCCGAATGCCGGCATGGTCATCTTAAGACTCTTTTCATCAACCTTTGCTTCCATGGTGCTTAGGTCAAGCTGGCTGTTTTCAGCAAGATACTTCATGTAGCCGTCTCTGCTCGCATGAAGAATGGTGCAGTCGGCATTCAGACCTGTTTTAAGACGGGCAGCGCAGCGCGGTGCCAGATCACGACCGATAGTTGTTGCCCCAATCATCAGAATATCGGGCTTTACATTCTCAACGACTTCGCACACAGCCTTGGTATATGCGTTTGTGGTATAGTCGGCAAGAAGAGGATCATCGCATACAATAACCTTGTCTGCACCGTAGCCTGCAAGTGCCTTTGCTGTCTCAGTGACACCTGAGCCGATAACAAGGGCTATTACGCTCTCTCCTGTCACATCTGCCAGACGCTTTGCCTCAGAAACAAGCTCAATAGCGGAATCGGTGAGCTGACCCTCGCGGACCTCAGCTGCTACCATAATGCCGCTGTACTGTTCAAAATCTTCTTTTGTGATGCATTTCATTGGTTCGTCCTCCCTTTATCAGATGAAGCGCTGCTCGGCAAGAATGCCGGTGAGCTCAAGAGCCTGCTCGGCGGAATTGCCTTCAAGCATACGGCCGCCCTGTTTCGGGGGCAGTGCGAAGGAAGTTACATTGAATGTGGGAGCCTTTGCCACGCCGATAACATCCTCGTCGAATAGAGGCATGGTCTTCATAACGTCATAGCCTATAATCTGAAGATCACGTGCTGCATTCCACTCAAGAATGCGGGAGATGTTCATATAGCGGGGAACGGCTGTGTCCTTCTTGCAGCATACAAGGCAGGGTGCCTTTACGCGTATCTGCATTGTGCTTTCTTCAAAGGCTCTGGTGCATACCAGCGCACCGTCTTCTATCTCAATGCCTACAACGTTTGTCACCTGTGAGATGCCAAGCTTTTCAGCCATTTCAGGACCTACCTGCGCGGTGTCGCCGTCAATGGCAATCTGACCGCAGAGAATGATATCGCCTTCGGCAAAGCCGAGGTACTTGATTGCGGATGCGAGAACCTGGGAAGTACCGAAACTATCGGACCCTGCGAGCTCGCGGGCTGAGAATATATATCCCTTGTCAATGCCCATAGCATAAAGCTCATGCATCATAATGGCAGCTGTCGGAAGACCCATAGTCACAGCAATAACTTCTGCGCCGGTCTTCTCCTTAATGCGCAGAGCAGTCTCAACTGCACTAAGGTCATCAGGATTGATTACAGTAGCCATGCGGGCACGGTCAAGAGAACCGTCCTTTTTAAGGAAGACCTTACCTTGAAGGTCGGGAACCTGTTTTGCACAGACAAATACTTTCATGTTAACTCAACCTCCTGTCTGAATCAGTCGCGCAGCAGGGAGTTGGAAATGACTACCTGCTGAATCTGGGACGTACCTTCATATATTGAAGTAATGCGAGCATCGCGATAGAAACGCTCAACCTTATAGCCCTTGATATATCCGTATCCGCCGAAGACCTGAACAGCCTTGTAGGCAACACGGTTGCACATCTCAGCTGCGAAGAACTTTGCCATAGAGCAGTGTACGCTTGCCTCGCGGGCACCGGAGTCTTTAAGCACAGCGGTGTTGTATACAAGCTCTCTGGCGGCTTCAAGCTCGGTTGCCATTTCAGCTATCATAAAGCTTATGCCCTGATTTGCAGCAATCGGCTTGCCGAACTGCTTGCGGCTCTTTGCATATTCAACGGCCTCATCAAGGCAGCCCTGAGCAATGCCGAGTGCCTGAGCAGCAATGCCGAGACGGCCTCCGTCAAGAGTCTTCATGGCAGCTGCAAAGCCTTTGTGGAGAGGTCCAAGCAGGCAGTCTTTGGGAACACGTACGTCCTGCAGGATAATATCGCTGGTGGGATAGCCGCGAATGCCCATTTTGTCTTCATGTCCGCCGAGAGTAAGACCGGGCAGAGTCATGTCTACTATAAATAGAGAGATGCCGCGGTTGCCCTTGGCGTTAAGATCTGTGCGGGCAAAAATCAGAGCATAGTCTGCAACAGGAGCGCCGGAGACAAAACGCTTGCGTCCGTTAAGAACGAAGCAGTTGTCCTCTTCTACGGCAGTGGTGGCAACTCCGCCGGCATCGGAACCGGCGTCGGGCTCTGTGAGGCAGAAGCAGGGAATCTTTCTGCCGGCTGCAATATCAGGCAGAAATCGCTGCAGCTGTTCTTCATTTGCGCAGGCAAGCAGCGGCCCGGAACCGAGGGAGTTTGCAGTGTTGGCATAAATTGCGAGAACGGGGCTTACACGGGCAAACTCTTCCAGCATTAATACATGTGCAAGAGAATCGCCGCCGGCGCCGCCGTACTGTTTAGGAATCTTTACACCGTGGAATCCTGCTGCTGACATCTTGTTGAAGATGTCCCAGTCAAATTCTCCGGTTTCTTCCAGACGGTCCAGCAGTTCCTGGTTAAACTCAGTCTCTGCGAACTCACGGAAGAGCTTTTGCATCAGCTTGTGTTCTTCGGATAAGATCATGTTTGATTTCCTCCTATCAGGTTGGATGTTTGCCGTTTATGACTTTATCTTAACATACCTAGTTAACTAGGTCAACCACTAAATTTAAAATTATCAAAGAAAAATCGCCGGACCAGCTTTGTCCGACGATGATTTTATAAAATATACAGTTTTCTATCCAATCTTAACAGGCAGGATTTATTCCTTAAGGTCGTTTTCAAAGGCCAGCAGATGCTCTTCCATAGCTTTGCATGCCATATCAACATCGCGGGTCTCAAGCGCTTCAAATATCTTCACATGCATTGCGTGCACTCTCTGCAGCATATCCTCCTGCTCAGCAGCAGTCATGCTGGTCGCCTTGGCGAGCATAAAGTTGCGGTTTAACACACTGAGTGTTTTGTTTATTATCTGGCTGACGCAGTTTTTAGTCATGCCGGCGATAAGAGTGTGAAAGTCAGCGTCCATGCGCACATAGTTTTCAAAGTTGTGCAGGTTATCGGCCATAAGCTCAAGCTGCTCACGCAGTGCATCAAGATCTTCATCAGTGCGGCGCTCACATGCCCACACCATAGCTGCGTTTTCGCTAACAAGGCGATATTCATGCATGTCTGTAATGCTGACATGCCCCACCTCAAGCGCATCCTGCATAACGTCCTCAAGATTTTCAGTGGATGGCTCCATAACTGTTGCGCCGTTGCTGCCGGCGTTGGCGCGAATATATCCGCCGCGCTCTAGCATGCGCAGAGCTTCGCGCACTGTGGGGCGGCTGCGCCCGAACATTTCCATCATTGAGCGTTCATTGGGCAGTCTGTCACCGGGCTTGAGATCTCCGCGGATTATCATCTCGCGGATCTGCTCAAAGATTATCTCGCTTGCACGCTTGGTAGTGGCCGGCTGAAAAACTACATGAGATTCAGATTCTGCTTTTGTTGGCATAGATATATAGTTCCGTTCCGGGCAGCATATTCTGCATGCCCTGCATTAATTTATATTTATTAGTAATGAATGTTAACACATAACCCGATTTCATGCAAGAAAAAAAGACATCCGATGCATTTTAGCTAATGCGCCATGAATGTCTTTATATATTTATTTGGATGCGGATGTTTCAGCGGTCTCCGGGATAGGGATAGAGATTGTAAGAATGAAATTGTGCAGATCGTCTGCAGATACTGCCATCACTCCGCCATAATTTTTCACTGCGCTGCGGATACTTGAAAGCCCAAGCCCGTGCCCTGCCTCCGTTTTGCGGCTGAGCAATATGTCTGATTCGCGCTTCAGTTCGCCTTCAAAATAGTTAGATATCGTTATATTAAGGCTTTCCCCCGCGCTGCCGCAGCGGATAAGCAGGCTTCGCTTATCCGGGTCTTTTACCTGCATGCCGGCTTCTATCGCATTATCAAGAGCGTTGCCGAATATAGTGCAGATATCGGCATCAGCCAGAAAACCTCCGTCGCGAAAGTCCACATTAGCGCTCACAGAGATGCTCTCTTTTCTTGCACGGCGTATCTTTGCAGAGATAAGCCCGTCAAGCAGACTGTTGCCCGTAGACACAAGACTTTCATAGTCCTCAAGCCCGTCTTCAAGAAGCTTCTGCACATAGGCATCAAGCCGCGCGTTGTCTCCCGAAAGACGAAGAATAGTGTTTAGATGGTTATTAAGGTCATGGTGCAGTCGGCGGATGCTGCTGTCTGCATCCCGGCTTGCCTGGGCATATTCCACGCGATAACGGGCTGCCAGCTCATTCATGTGCTGCTGCTCCTGCTGCGTACGGCTAAACATATATCGTTCAAAAAACACCAGCGCCGCCAGGGCAAGAAACTGCATTATAAACGGATAGACTGTCAGAGCAGTCTCGTATTCCGTTATGGTTGTGGGATTAAGGCGGGCAAGAGTAAGCTTAACATATATTTCAATAATCGTCATTGCGGATAGCACCTGCACACGTGCAGGAGGTATCCTGCGGATGGCATCAAGCGGGGTAAGTCGGCTTACGAGCGTTATTATCACAAAATAGAATGCAAACTCAAGAAGCTCGCAAATTACATAGTTTATTATATAACTCTGACTGAAGGCAAGTTCCTTAAAGCGCAGAGGCATCAGCATAGGCGTGAGCAGGATATTGTTGCCGGCTGTGAATGTAAGCCATGCTATCGCTGCTATGCAAAGGCTTATTCCCCAGCTGCGCCCCTTGGCAGAGTGAACGTATATTGTATATACCGCTGTTCTTAGGACAAAGCGCAGAATCGTGTCGAGCACGCCGCCGTTATAATCAAATGCATTTAGATATATAGGAATAAGAAAAGCAAACAGCAGCAGGCTGAGCACTGTCTTTGCCGTGCTGCGCCCGGGGTATGGCTTTATCGGACGGAAAAACCAGAGCGCCAGAAGAAAGTCCACAATAAAATTGGCCAGCTGGACAATATTCATGCAGTCACGCTCCCCAGATATTCAGTAAGTTCCTGCTGAAATTCCTTCCTTTTGCGCTTGCTCACAGGCACACACTCGCCGTTTTCAATAAGCGCTCCGTCAGCAGTAAGGCGACGGACTGCCTGCAGATTCACCATAAAACTTTTGTGGCAGCGCGAAAAACCGCGCCCCTGCAGCAGCTTCTCCAGCTCGGTAATGGTGCCGTAATAATCTAATGTGTTGTCTTTGCAGTGCAGGGCAACCTTGTGGTCGAGTACTTCTATATATAATATATCCCTCACGCAGATTTTGTGCGTATCGCGCCCTATCTGCAGTGAGATGCTCTCAACATGGCGGCTGTGGAGATGGCGCATAACATCCGCCATCTGCAGTCGCAGCTGCGCATACTTAAGCGGTTTCTGCATAAAGCCCCAGGCATGCACGCTGTAGCCCTCCACTGCGTACTGCACCATGGAAGTGAGAAAAACAATGCAAACATCCGGATTGCTGCGGCGGATTTCCCGTGCTGCATCCATGCCCGAAATACCGTCCATCTTGATATCCAGAAGGATAAGATCCGCATCCGGGCGAATCCGCCCTACCAGCGCCTCACCGGAAGAGCATTCATTATAGGAAAAAGTCTCGCCGCTTTCTTCGGAAAAACGCTCAAGCTGCGCTATAAGTTCGCTGCGGAATTCCGGTTCATCGTCGCATATCCACAGGTTCCACATCGGCACGCCCTCCTTTCGGCTGTCCGCGGTCTTTTAAGCTGACTTTAAAAAATTATACCATACTTTTTATTTCCTGCATACATATAAAAATCCCGAATTTCCGTTTGCGATTGAAAATTGCCCTTTCACGGCGACTTGCTTGAGCATTTATTAACAATCAGTTAATTTATTGTCAGCAGTTAAACAAAGGGTTCATGCCCTTAAAAAGTGAATAGGGAGGAAAACTGCAATGGCAAATGCTGTAAAAGATAAAGCCACCGAACGCAAAGGTGCCGTACGCTTCTTTGCGGGCTGCATGGCTGTACTTCTCATCTGCTCCATTTTCATCTGGGGCTTCCAGACATCATGGGGCAATGTAACCATCAAGCGCGTCTACATTGACGGACCTGACGGCACACAGATCAGTTCTCTGATCTACATTCCAAAGAACGCTACCGATGAAACTCCGGCACCTCTGGCTGTCATCTTCCACGGTCGTTCCAACCATGCACACTCCAACGACACATGGTCTCTGGAGCTTGCACGCCGCGGCTACGTCGTTGTTTCCCCTGACCTTCAGGGCGGCGGCGAGTCCGATTTCTCTATTGACCGCAACGTTCAGTCTGTATACGTTGCAGAATATGCAAACAATCTCAGCTATGTCATCCAGGATGACATAAACCTCATCGGCTACTCAGCCGGTACAGCAACTGTTTCCGTTACAACCCGTGCTATGATGGACAAGGTCGGCTCCATCTGCGATGTCTTCGGACCATTCATGATGACCATCTCCGGCGGCTTCCAGGATCTTGATACTGACTTCTGCCTTATCAAGTCCACTGCTGACCAGTACGACGGCGACTTCCTCGGCGATCCTGCTGCCTGCCTTGCATACATGCAGGAAGAATCCGGCATTGAAGACCTCCAGGTCAACACCGACTACACCGACTGGAAGGGCGAGTACTTCTTCCGCTATGCTCAGATCGATGGTACTCTCCATCAGACCGGCAACATCTCCGGCAAAACTATCGAGCAGATCCTTTCCTACGAAAATGCTGTTAACGACGAACCAATCGAACTCGACCCATCCAACATGGTTTGGGGCTGGCAGCAGCTGTTCAGCGGCATCGCCTGCATCGCTATGATGTTCCTGCTTGCTGCTATTATTAACCTGCTCATGCAGTTTGACTTCTTCGCATCCGCAGCTAACCCCGTACCTTACAAAGAGCCTCGCAAGGGTGCCAAGGCATGGGCAATCGATATTTTCTTCACTCTCGTTCTCTCCGCACTTTACTTCGTACACGTTTCCGCTTATGTAATCAAGTGGACATCAGGCACATGGATCAACAAGATCTGCACATCCTCCAACCTCAACGGTATCATGGGATGGCTGCTCCTGAATGCTATTATCGGTGTTATCCGTATGATCATTGCCGCAAACAAGGCCAAGAAGGCAGGTCACCCGATGCAGCTGAGCGACTACGCTCTTGCAGGCGAAGGCGAATCCGCAATCGACTGGTCCAAGGCCGGCAAGGGACTTCTCATCGGTCTCATCGCTATTATCTTCGTAGGCACATGGCTCTGGCTCATTGAAGGCTATGCAGGCATCAACTACCAGGTCTGGAACCTCTCCACATACCTCAAGTTCAGCCCAATGCGTATTACCCGCGGTATTCCATATGTCATCATCATCTTCACTGTTATGTTCATCGGCAACATGAACCAGCGCGTACTTCCTTCCACCGGCAACGAGAAGAAGGACATGTGGATTGCAGTTACAGTTAACACCGTTCTCACCGCTTCTGCACTGTTTGTCCTGCTGCTCATCCAGTATGGCGGATCTATGCTCATCGGCAACGGCACAGCTCCTATCCCGCAGATCGATATCTACGGCACAGGCGTCAACAAGTCCTGCGGCTCTCTTGACTTCGCATTCGGCTACTGCTACATGATGGGCGGCACCACAGGTGTTGTAACCTATCTGTACCGCAAATACGGCAACATCTGGATTGGCGTTATCCCTGCAGCTATCTTCGCAGGTCTCGTAACTCTCTCCGGATTCACTTGTGTATACTAATTCAAATCTCCTTAACGCGCACCGCCCTGTGGATATCCACAGGGCGGATTCTTTTTGCCTGGAGCCTGGGCGCTGTCGTGTATAGGCACTAGGCCCTAGGCAATGGCGCATAGGAGTAAAAAACAAAATCGAACCCATGCGGACATTCCGCTGCTTGTCTACCACCGGCAAAGCAGGGCCGGTGTGCGAACCAAGGCATACTTCAGTGCTCCGTTGTGCTGGGCTTCGATTTTGTTTTATGTTTCAGATAGTTT
>R14__coassemble_501_pt1 | contig 26795 bp, 28 predicted proteins | sample R14__metabat2_low_PE_022 | metagenome-assembled genome bin R14 | reverse complement strand
TATTGACACACAATTCAGATTGTGAGACAATAAGTAAAATAAAAAATTTGAGGTATTAAATGTCCACATCAGATATTATAAAAAATGTTATTGCCGAAGGCACAAAAGAGATGATTCGCGAGACATCCGTTGAGAGCATAACAGTTACCGAAATATGCGAAAAAACGGGTGTCAATCGTCGAACCTTCTATAGATATTTCAGAGATAAATTCGATGTTATAAACTGGATATACTATAATGACGCGCTGATGAAATTCGACCATTACGAGAGCTGGAGTATTTTCGACTACATGCCAAGAATAATGGAGAGCCTATATAGAGACAAAAAATATTATATCAACGCACTAAAATATAAAGGTCAGAACTCCTTCAGAGATTACTGCACATCATGTCTTGAAAAGCTCATCAAGCCGGATTATTCAAACTGGTTTTCATCTGAGCATCAGCTCGCCTTCTTCACGCATAACCTGTGTGAGATGACATACGATGCCTGCATATACTGGCTGCAGTATGAGCCCAACAGACCTCCCGAGAGTTTTTCGGCTTCATATCGCGATTTTCTTGTGACTTACTGCTCCAGGTCATTAGATTTGCTGATAACGAGGCATGAATCAAGAGAAAAAGAAATAATAGTGCAGCATAGCGAACCCGCCAAGCAATAATATTAAAAGCATCAGAGACCTAAACGGTCTCTGATTTTTTATAATGCTTTTATAAGCTCAGCTCTAACTTCATTAAGAGAAATATCTTTTTCATCCGCTATTTTTTTAATGTCTTCATATTCCGCTTTTTCACGCTTTACGCCAAAACCTTCAGAGGATTTCACCCTTACAGGGCCATATTGAGTTTCAGCAGTATACTCGCTCCTGGAGAGCACATAACGAGAGCAGACATATTCGCGCACACCGATAGTAGTTGTATTTTTAAATATGCTTTTGAGCATTTTTTCGCGGTCTTCTTCTTTGCACATGCATGTGAGAATAACTCCCGGGCGGCATTTTTTCATTCCTATATCCGTGAAGTAAACATCAAGCGCACCAAGACTGAGAAGCTTCTCCATGGCATAGCCGAGATCTTCCGGCGTCATATCATCAAGATTGCATGCAAGCTCGATAACGCTGCTGCCTTCCGCTTCAGCATCTCCATAAAGAACTTTAACAGCATTGGCTCTTTTAAAGTCTTTATAGCCCGCTCCATAGCCTATCTCTGAAACAGCGATACGCGGCATATCTTCAAAGCTGTCTACGAAGAATTTAAGTATTGCAGCACCCGTAGGCGTGCACAGCTCTGTCATTATGTCCCCTTTATATATCGGGATGCCTTTTAATATCTCCTCAGTTGCAGGGGCAGGAACGCTCAGCTCGCCGTGGGCGCAATGTATAAAGCCGTTTCCAACGTCAATCGGCGAGGCAAATATTTTTTCAGGCTCAATAATATTAATGAGATAGCATACATTCACAACATCCGCCATAGCATCTATTGAACCGACTTCGTGGAAATGGATATTCTCCATCTCACAGCCATGGACCTTGCTCTCTGCCGCAGCAATTATATTAAAAATGCTTAGTGCATTTTCTCTTACTTCGTTTGGAACATCAAGAGATGATATAAATTCGCGCACCTCAGATATAGAAGTGTGATGGTGGTGATGCTCCTCACCTACAGTCGGGTTCTCCCCTTCTACTTCTCCATTGATGTCTATTATAACTTGGCCGCACATTATGCCGCATTTCGGAACGCGGGAATATTTCACGGTTGCTTTGCCCGCATATATAGCGTTTAATCGTTCTATAACTGAATCTTTATCCGGCAAAAGCTCAAGCAGGGCTGCTGTGAGCATATCGCCGGCTGCACCCATTGAGCAATCAAAATATAATACTTTCATAGACCTTTCCTCCTTGGCTGCGCGTCGATCTCTACAGCAGAAAAATACCCGGAAAGCTTATCTTTCAATTCCCGGAGCAGCTGATTAGCTCTCTGCAGTTCATCTGATGTAAACTGAAGAAGAGCATTATTGCCGCTCACACGGACTCTGAAATCAGAAAATCCAAGAGCAAACAGAATATTTTCGCTGCTTTCAACATTTCTCAGCTTTTCTGCCGTTATTGTCTCATCGGTATGAATTCTTGTTGCCAGGCAGGAATAAGAAGGCTTATCAGCCGTGATAAGACCTGCATCGTGTGAAAGCTCTCTTATGCGGGGTTTGGTGAGACCGCACATTCTTAACGGTGAAAGCACCTTCAGCTCAGTTAGCGCCCTCATGCCCGGGCGGTCATTGACATCATCAGAGGCATTTGTGCCGTCTATAATAATATTATACCCGTCGGCAGAGGCTTTTTTCATGATAGATGTAAATATATGCGTTTTGCAGTAATAACACCTGTTGCACGGATTGGAAGTTATTTCATCAAAGCCGAGAATATCAAGATTTATTATCTCAGGAGTTATGCCAACCTGCGATGCAAGCTTTATAGCATCCTGAAATTCAAACTCCGGCTGGAAAGCAGTTTTTACATAATATGCCTTCACATCAGCCCCGTATGCACCTGCAGCATACAGCAGATATGATGAATCAACACCGCCCGAAAAGGCTAAAGCTATTTTATTATACTGCGCAAAAAAATCTTTTAAGTCCATAATATCATTCAAGATGATTTATCATGCTGGCAAGATAGCCCGCTCCAAATCCGTTGTCTATATTAACCACTGAAACGCCACTTGCGCAGGAATTAAGCATTGAAAGCAGCGCTGCCACCCCACCTAGTGAAGCACCATACCCCACGCTTGTCGGTACGGCTATCACTGGGCAGTCTGCAAGTCCGCCTATAACAGACGGCAGTGCCCCTTCCATGCCCGCAACTGCAACAATAGCTTTTGCCTCCATAATCACATCAGCGTGTGAAAGAAGGCGATGGATGCCCGATACGCCAACGTCATAGAGTCGTACCACCTCGTTGCCTAAAACTTCAGCAGTTACCGCTGCTTCTTCTGCAACGGGTATATCGCTTGTGCCGCCTGTCGCCACAACGATTTTTCCTAGACCATAGGGCTTTACCATCGGCCCGATTATGCCGGTTTTAGCTTTGGGATTATATTCAATCGGAAGCTGAGCATTTATATAATCTGCCGTTTCCTGAGATATTCTGGTGATAAGGACCGTCTCCTGTCCGTTTGCAAGCATGGCTTCTGCAATGCCGAGAATATGCTCTTTTTCTTTGCCCGCGCCATATATCACCTCGGGGACTCCCTGGCGGATTCCGCGGTGCATGTCTATCTTTGCGTATTCATCCACTTCCATTATAGGCTGCATCTTAAGCTGAAGCTCTGCCTCGCTCACAGATACGCTTCCGTCGGCAACCTTTTCTAAAAGCTCTTTAAGCTGATGTTTATCCATATATGCTCCCTGTTACTTCTTAATCTCTGTATTAATAATAGAATATTATAAACGATTTCGCTCTTTCATGCAAATTTTATATAAACACTGCAAAAAGCTGCCATTATGGCAGCTTTTGAGTTTTATTACTTATATGAGTCTTTTATAAGTCGGCCGAGGCGTTCCATGCCGATACGGATATTTTCAGGAGTTGTATTGCCGAACGAAAGGCGCATGCAGTTTTTGCCTTTGCCGTTTCCCTCAACAAAGAATTTTTCGCCTGCAATGAAAGCCACTTTGTATTCACCGGCTTTTTCAAGAAGCTCTGTTGTGTCTATCTCTCCAGAGAGCTCCACCCATGTAAAAAGTCCGCCGTCGGGGAAATTCTTTTTCGTGCCCGCCGGGAAGAATTCGTCTATGCACTGCATCATAACATCGCGGCGCTCTTTGTGGATAGCGCATATTTTTTTCAGCTGCTCATCAAAATAGCCCCGTTTGAAATACTCAGCGCACAGTACCTGCACGAGTGAAGAGGTCTGTGAGTTTGTGGCAGTCTTGGCATTATAGAGCTTTGCGAGTATCTCTTTAGATGCGCATACATAGCCTACTCTTGAACCCGGTGAGAATATCTTTGAAAAGCTGTTTGCAAGAACAGTATTGCCCGTTTTATCAAAGCACTTTATAGGCGGAATCTCCTCGCCGCTGTAGCGCAGGTCACGGTAAGGGTCATCTTCAAGGATTATAACATCATATTTGCTGCCAAGCTCGGCAAGCTTTATTCTTCTTTCCAGAGGCAGAGTCCTGCCGCTTGGATTCTGGAAGGTCGGAATAACATATATAAACTTTGGATGCAGCTGCTGAATCTGCCTTTCAAGAGCATCTATTACTATTCCCTGCTCGTCCCCTTCCATAGCAATGCACTTTGCCTGGAACATTTCAAAAATTTCAACGCAGTGAACAAATGTAGGTGATTCAACAAGTATCACATCGCCCGGATCTATAAACACCTGGCAAAGAAGGTTCATTGTTTCAAGACCGCCGCTTACAACCATAATATCGTCTGCTTCAGCATTTACTCCCTTTGGTTTTAAAAGATAGCTTGAAATCACTTCACGCAGGTCTTTTATTCCCTCAGGTGGACCATACTGCAGCATCTCTATGCCGCGTTTGTCTCTGCGCATAACATCATCTGCTATCTCGCGCAGCTGCTCAACCGGCAGTGCTTCTTTAGCCATAGCCCCGCCGCCGAATGATATAGTTTCAGGGTCACCCATTGCTTTAAAAAGCTTTTCCACAACCTTTGCCGTGGCTGCCATATCACTCATTCTTTTTGAAAATTCAGGCATAATTGACCTCCGGAATAATGAATTTTATTGAAGCAATAATATAGCACACGGAACTAAAAGTAAAATATTTTTATAATACGATTATTATATTATAAAAAAATACAACTCTGCTTACCTGCAGAGATGCATTTTATTTTATATCATTTTCAAGAATATCTTCCTTATTCCGCTGCTGTAAGCAGCTGCTCTAGCTGAGGGATAGTCAGTCCGGTAAGCTGAGCAATTACAGATTTATCAATTCCTAATTTTATTGCTTCCAATGCTGTACGCTTTTTCTCATTGTCTGTGCCTTCTTTTATGCCTTCGTTTATACCTTCATCTCTGGCTATTTTTTCGTAATGCTGCATAACCTGACACACTGTTGATGCGCCTCCTTCGGTCGTCTTTAATTCTTTTACTGATTCAGATAAAACCGGGAACTTTGCATTCTCTACCCGCTTTTTAGTAAAACAGCTCATAAGATCTGCAATATCCGTACCGTCATCTACTACGGTGTTTACAAATAACTCCCACTGCCCGTCGTTAATGACCTCGCCCGTTTCTCTCAGCACTTTATCTGCATGATATATCGTTTTGCCGCCGTTTAGAAAGTCAAATTCAGAGATATATATTATTACCACATCCGGGATTTTGCTGAAGTCATCGCCCGGCTGCGATTCTCTGGTGGTTATCATAGCTGCATTATAGCGCACGCGCTTAAGATGATCATCGTTATCTGACCGCTGAACTTCTATATTGACTTTCTTGCCGCTGCCAAGAGTGCACAGCGCATCCAGGCGCACAGAGCGACCGTAGATATTACGCTCACTGCTCTGCACAACTACATCTGCAACAGTAAGCTCAGGGTCCTCAAGAATCGTGCGCAGCATTTCTTCGCACACTCGCTTATCTGAGGCCAACACTTCAAAGAAAACATCATCTATAGGGCGAAGATCTTTAACCTTTTCGATCTTTTCTGCAGTTGTAAGTTCCATAATTCTCTTCTCCAATATTATACACAGGCATTTTTACAAAATCAAGTATCCTGCTCTATTGGCATTATTCTACTCCGAGAAAAAAGAAAAAATGTAAATTGCGAATTTACATTTTGGGAAAATAAAGTGTTAAAATAAAAAATTTTAAATAAATTCTATGCTCTGCGCGATATGAAAAAGAACAAGGAAGACTATGTTCTTAAGCGCGCTGCCGAGATTGAGGCTGAGATGAAGAGCAAGAGCGGGATACAGATGTCGGAGAGGGAAAAAGAAACGCTTCATCTTAAGGATCAAATTAGATCCAATCTTGGAAATCTTAATAAGTTGAATCCTGTTGCGGATGTAGAAAGCTTTGACACTTTTAATATACATAACATTCAAGCTGCGGTTAACGGGATTGCCAGAGCGATGAACCTGCCTATCACTGTCACAAGGCCCGGCTTCGGAGACGTTGTATTCACAAAGAAAAGAGTAAATAGGGGATTCGATTATCTTCCGAAGGCAAGAAATGAGGAATACCGCACCAGACTCGGACAAGCGTATGCTACGGCATTTCTTGCAGCACCATCTGTTGTTGAAAAAGGCGTCGAAATCCAAGAGCATATCAACCATAAAAATTATGGGCATTCGACGAAAACGTTTGCAGCACCTGTAAATATAGACGGGAAAAGGGGAATACTTGCTGTAGTCGTAAAACAAACAACCGAAAATTTCTACGATGTTCATAGCATTATGACACCGGACGGCGAGCTCTTGGTACTTAATAGACCTAAAAAACAGAGGCCCTTACAGGGGGCAACCTCAAGAATGAAGCTGTCGATCCTGCCATGCTCTCTGTTGATGACAATGTATCACAGAACTCCGTTAAAAACAAGGGGCAATTCTCGGAACGCAACAGACATGAATTGAAAAAATTATATGATGTTGCAAACGAAGTTAAACCCGACTTGTTTAACATGGACACAGGTATAATAGAGATGCCGGATGTTTATAAAACAATAAGCAGTGAGGGGAAAATGTATGAGGCAAAAATTACAACTCGGAGTGCAACAATACAACATTGAAAACCAGATGCTTCCTGATGGAATTAAGGATTACATAGCTGACCATCCTGAGATCAAAGAATATGCTGCTGTATACGACGGCAAGGTCCTTTTCGTGGAAGAAATGGAGGGCGTAAAAAAAGAAGCCTCCAGTTCAGTGGAATCCGCACTTCCTGAAAATCAGGCTGCCGATAACCACCCTTCAGCTTCTGAGATAAGTATAGAAAAACTTATTTCGCTTGTCAACGAAAAAGACAAAAAATATATACCAAAACCTTCCCGCAATGATACGCAGATGTCAGAGCGGCAGGGGTACAGGTCTGACAGGCAGGTGCTGGCGGATGCGCTTATTAAGATGGACGGCATAAGCGAAGAGGAAAAGAGAGAGCTTGAAAAGTACAAGGCGCAGGCTGCCGATCTTGATAAGACTCTCATTGTATCATTTTCAAGAATATCTTCCTTATTCCGCATTTCCAGCACAGCAGCATTCCCACCACTGCGCCGAGACCCGCCTGGAGTATTTCAAACGGCAGCTTGATGATGGCATATTCAGGAGTTGCATATACATATGCTCTGCCGAGTGTATAGCCTATCACCATAATGATGGCGCCTATTGTAACCCCAATGCCCGAGGCGATCTGCGGGTGGGAGGTTAAAACATAATGAGAAAATACTGAAATTATCACTGCCTGCAGTCCGTGGGTTGCAAGCGAGACAAACATTGGTGCAGGATAGAAGAAGAAATCTCCAAGAAATACGCCAACGCCGCCTACCATAAACGCCTCAAACGGACTAAGCAGTATTGCGGCAAGACAGATAACTATATCGTTTAAATAAAAGTGTCCTCCCGGGACCGGGATGCTGAAAGAGCTGAGAACGATATTCATAGCCATAAGTACGGCCGTGATGGTTATATGAAGAGACAAAGATCTGCCGGATTTTTCTGCACACATAGTACTTTTCCCTTTACTTTCTGATGCAATGAAGATACAATATAACTGATATTATTAAAATAATCAGAAATGGAATATTTTATATAACCAGATGAATTATATAATCAAAAGTGACTCCGCCGTGCCTGCATACATGCAGCTATATAATATGATGCGGCAGGATATAATAGAGGGCATATATCCCTTTGGCAGCAAGCTGCCTTCAAAAAGAATAATAGCCGAGGAGACCGGAGTGAGCGTGATAACAGCTGAGCATGCGCTGTCTCTTTTGTGCGAAGAAGGATATATAGAGGCACGGCAGCGCAGCGGATACTTTGTTTTATTCAAAAAGGGCGATTTTCAGAGTATTCAGGAAATATCGCAGAAGAGCTTTTTAACGCCGCAGCAGAGCCGGCAGAACAATGCCGAATCATTTCCTTTTAATATAATGGCAAAAACTATAAGAAGAGTTATTCTAAACTATAGTGATGCCATTATGACGCGCTCACCCAATCAGGGCTGCATGGAGCTCAGAGAGGAGATATGCAGTTATCTTGCAAGGAGCCGCTCTATTCATATTGTGCCGGAGCAGGTAGTTATAGGGTCAGGCGCTGAATATCTCTATGGACTCATTGCACAGCTTTTTGGAAAAGATAATATTTTTGCGCTTGAATCACCTTCATATGAAAAGATCAGAAAAGTCTATGAATCTTTTGGGATTAAATGCAGCATGCTTACACTGCGCTCTGACGGTATTGACTCAGCGGAATTAAATTCCACGCGCGCTGCTGTTTTGCATACAACACCGTTTAACAGTTTTCCCAGCGGCATAAGCATTGGCATATCAAAAAAGCACGAATATCTTGCATGGGCATCAATGGCGGATAGAATTATTATTGAAGATAATTATGATTCAGAGCTCACTGTTTCAAGCAAGGCAGAGGACACATTATTCTCTATGACGAATGAGAATAATGTTATTTATCTAAACACCTTTTCAAAATCCATTGCTCCTTCGCTGAGGATTGGGTACATGCTGCTGCCGGAGAAAATGCTTGAAGTATATAATAAAAAGCTTGGATTTTACTCATGCACTGTTCCGGTTCTTGATCAGCTTGTGCTGACAGAGCTTATAAGGAGCGGAGATTATGAAAGGCATATCAACCGTGTACGCCGTGAGCGAAGAAAAGAGCTTCAAAACAAAAAATATTAAAATACGCGCAAAAAATGAAACGGCAGATTTTACCGTTTCATTTTGATATATACGAAATAATTATCAGTCGATATGAATTACATCCTGCATAAGTTCATTTGCAGTTACATTAGGATTATGATATTTCTCGCGTTTGATTGGCTGGCCGATATCAATTGCTTCCTTCGGGCAATACTGCAGGCAGCTGAGGCAGCCGATGCAGTTTGTGCCAAATGCAGGAACACCATCAACAAGCTTGATATTCTCTTTTGGGCAGAGCTTTGTGCACTGTCCGCAGCCGATGCACTTCTGGATATTTACGCTGAAGGCGGCAGCCTTTTTAACTGCAAGTTTGGGCCACACTGCAGATTCAAGAGCATTGGCAGGGTTCTTAGGAACCTTCTCATCGGTCTGAACTCTATTTTTAACATCAGCTGCAATCTGCTTTGCAAGCTTTTCGCTGCGCTCCTGAGCTTTTTTAGTGGACATTACAGGCAGCATAACTTTATGAGGGAAAAGCCAGATGCAGGAGCAGTTGTGTGAAATACCGTTCCAGTAATTAAGGCGAATGTGCTTATTAAGCTTGCTAAGGCCAACACCTTTATATGCTGCATAGCTTACAATGCCATAGGTGTAGGTTGAAGGATTTACCCAGATATTCTGAAGATGCTTTTCAAAGTCGCCGGGAAGTCCGCCGCCATAGCACGGGAAAACAAAGCCGACAGTCTTTGCGCTGAGAGCATTGCAGATGGTTGGTGCTTTGCGCATCATTACGATATCGGTATCGCCAAGTTCTTTTGCTATATTTTTTGCGATATCAAGGCAGTTGCCGCTGCCGGAATAGCAGTAAATAAGATTCTCGCTCATAAAAAATACCCCCATATATTTTTTGCTTAAGTTGTTGAAAATATTATAATAATATTCTAAACTTAATGTCAATAATCAAAAAAGGCCGTGATGTAAGATAAATGAAAAATACAACATTATGCTATATTGAGCATAACGGACAATACCTTATGCTGCACAGAGTAAAAAAGGAAAATGATGAGAATAAAGACAAGTGGATAGGTATAGGCGGCAAGTTTGAAGAGGGCGAAAGCCCTGAAGAATGCGTTTTGCGAGAGATCAGAGAGGAGACCGGTATTTGCCCTGATGCTCTATCTTTCCGCGGGATTGTGACCTTTGTCTCTGCAAAATGGGGAACGGAGTATATGCATCTCTTTACGGCTGAATGCTCCGAATCGGCAGCGCATGAGTGCGAAAAATTCCCATGCGACGAAGGGAAACTTGAATGGGTCCCGGTTGAAGTTATTTCCAATCTGCCCATCTGGGAGGGCGATAAGATATTTTTAAGGCTTTTAAAGGATAATGAGCCGTTTTTCTCTCTTAAGCTTATATACGATGAAAACGATACTCTTATTTCGGCAGTTTTGAACGGAAAATGCATTTAATATATGCGAAAAGTTCCGGCAATGCTTGATTAATATAGTGTATATATGATAAAATATTTAAAAATTACTGAAACCGGGTGGAATGATTGTTAGGATTTTATAACTATACCGTGTGGCTTACATACATAGGTCTGCTTTCATCAGTTACAGGCATTTTCCTGGCTTTTACGGGAGACACAAGATGGGCTCTATTCTGTCTGCTGTTTTCCGGGTTCTGCGACATGTTTGACGGCAAGGTTGCCAGAACAAAAAAGGACCGCACCGAAGATGAGAAAAACTACGGCATCCAGCTTGACTCTCTAAGCGATATAGTCTGCTTTGGAGTATTGCCTGCAGTTATATTGCTTTCGCTGGAGAACATTAAAATATGGAAAATGGTAATTGCGGCGCTATTTGTGCTGTGCGGACTTATTCGCCTTGCATATTTTAATGTTATGGAGGAAGCACGGCAGAAAGAGACCGTCGAAAATCGCAAAACCTATCAGGGACTGCCGATTACAGCCTCTGCAATACTTGTGCCGCTGCTTATGTGCTTCAGCAAACTGCTTGGAGATTATATCTCAGCAGCATACGCAATTCTGCTTGCAATTATGGCAATTTGTTATATAATGCCTCTTAAGGTTAAAAAACCCGGACTATGGGGCGGAATCATATTACTGTGTGCCGGGGCAGCAGTATTCATAATGATATTACTTATAAAATAAGCATTGACCTCTCTGCCCCGGGGCAGAGAGGTTTTATTTGTGGAGATACATCTATATGTTTGAAAATAAGCTTTTTTCAAAATCCGATATATGGGCGCTTTTTCTGCCGCTTATTGCTGAGCAGTTTCTTGCCTATCTCGTTGGTCTATTAGACTCTGTGATGGTATCGAGTGCGGGTGAAGCTGCTGTATCGGCTGTTTCCCTGGTAGACTCAATAAGCGTGCTGATGATAACCATTTTCTCATCTCTTGCAGCAGGCGGAGCAGTGGTTATAGGGCAGTATCTTGGAATGAAAAATAATGCCAAGGCACGCTCGGCCGCTGAGCAGCTGTTTGTGATACTGGGAATACTGTCTGTTGCAATAACTGCAGTTCTGCTGATATTTAAAGCGCAGATAATAAAACTTCTCTTTGGCAGTGCAGAAAGCGCAGTTATCAACAACTGCAACACTTATTATCATATAGTAATGTTTTCAATACCGTTTATTGCATTATATAATGGCGGTGCTGCCCTTTTCAGGACCCTTGGCAACAGCAGGATACCGTTTAGAGTTTCTATTATAATGAATCTTATAAACGTTGTTGGTAATGCAATATTGATATATGTATTCAAAATAGGAGTTGCAGGAGTTGCTATACCAACGCTCGTTTCAAGAGCGGCAGCAATGGTGATAATTCTCTCGCTGGTGCTGAAAAAGGACTTCCCTCTTACACTCGCCCATATGAGCGAATATAAATACGATGCTGTGATATCTAAAAACATTTTTTCTATCGGTATTCCAAACAGCATTGAGGGCGGAATGTTTCAGTTTGGCAAGATTGCCCTTCTAAGTCTTGTTTCAACGCTGCCGACTTATTCCATTACAGCAAATGCCATTGGCAACACTGTAGCATCGCTCCACTGCGTTATAGGAATGGCGGCCAACTTAACACTTATCTCTATTGCCAGCAGATGCGTTGGGGCAAATGATTATGACCAGGCGCGTTTCTATACGCGGTATATGATAAAACTAACATATATCCTGCAGGGCATATTCTGTGTAATTCTTATTCTCCTTATCCCTGCAACATGCAAAATCTATGGCGTTAGCGGAATTACTGCCACGCAGGCAACGCAGATACTGCTGCTGCACGCTATACCGACTATACTTATATGGCCGCTCGCATTTATGCTCAATACAACAATGAGAGCTGCAGGAGATTCAAAGTTTGCAATGTGGATAGCTATGATATCTATGTGGGTATTCAGAGTAAGCTTAAGCTATATACTGATACTTGGATTTAAGCAGAGCGTTGTGTGCATATGGATTTGCTGGTCGATCGACTGGCTGTTTAGAATATCAGTATTCCTGCCAAGGTATCTCGGGCACAAATGGGAGGATAAGGCGATTGAATAGGCATTAGGGAATATTCTAGTAATGTTGTCCAGGCATGACTTTATTCACAGCTAAAATAATTACAGCTCAGGTCAATTAGACCTGAGCTGATTTTTGTGGTTCTATGTCTTGATAAGACGGGTCATTAGCAGTCCTATGCGCTAGGCGCTAGTGCCTTGTGCCTAGATTACTTATTAGTAGCTACATAAAACGGTGTGATTATATGTCTCGGGCAGACTTCAACGCAGTGACCGCAGCCGACACAGTTCTTAACATCGACCTGTGCAAGGTTATCAACAACCTTGATTGCATCTGCAGGGCATTCGCGCTGGCACTTCATGCAGCCGATGCAGCCATAGTCGCATATCTTCATAACTCTTGCGCCTTTGTCTTTATTGGAGCACTGTGGCTGAATCATCTGGCTTTCAGGAAGCATCTTGATAATGCTCTTAGGACATGTATCTGCACATGCACCGCAGCCGACACACTTGGAACGGTCTACCTGTGCTATGCCGTCTACAATGTGCATTGCATCGAAATTACATGCCTTTACGCAGTTGCCAAGACCGATGCATGCAAATGTGCACAGCTTGTTGCTCTTGCCGCCAAACAGCATTGCTGCGCGGCAGTCCTGAGGACCTGAGTAGTTAAAGCGCTTTTCAGCGTGACCTTCACAGCCTTTGCAGGGAACAAAAGCGTACATCTTTTCAGCAGCATCTGCGCTTACGCCCATTATCTCTGCAACCTTAGCTGCTGTAGCAGCGCCGCCGGCAACGCACTTGTTTGTTGGAGCTTCGCCTGCTGCAACTGCAGCTGCATAACCATCGCATCCCGGGTATCCGCAGCCGCCGCAGTTTGCACCTGCAAGGCAGTCACGAACAGCCTGCTGCTTAGGATCTACTTCAACATAGAAGATTTTGGATGCAATAGCAAGAATAGCACCAAAAACTCCGCCGAGAACGCCGAGAACTAATATTGAAAGGAGAATAGATTTCATATTATTACCCTCCTTAGAAAATTTTCATGCCGCTGAAGCCCATGAATGCAAGTGCAAGCAGAGCTGCAGAAACGAGACAGATTGGGAACCCTTCAAAGCAGTCAGGATACTCTGCAAATTCAACTCTCTCACGTACGGAGGAGAAGAGAACGATTGCAAGGAGGAAACCTACACCGCCTGTTACACCATAAACAACAGACTCAAGGAAGTTGTAGTTGTTCTGAACGTTCAGAAGAACAACACCGAGAACTGCGCAGTTAGTGGTGATAAGAGGAAGATAGATACCGAGTGCTGAGTAAAGAGACGGGACTGACTTTTTGAGGAACATTTCAACAAACTGGACAAGTGCTGCAATTACAAGGATAAATGCGAGTGTTTCAAGGAATTCAAGCCCGAGCGGGACAAGAATGTATGTATCAACTACCCAGCAAATTGCAGAAGCAAGACCCATAACGAAGATAACTGCTACGCCCATACCAACTGCTGTGTCGGTTTTGCTTGAGCATCCAAGGAACGGGCAGCAGCCGAGGAACTGGGAGAATATGAAGTTATTAACAAGAATAGCTCCAAGGGAGATGGAAAGAACAGTAGTAAGCATTATTCTTCAGCCTCCTTTTCTTTAAGAGCTTCTGCTTCCGCTTTAGCCTTTTCTTCAGCTTTCTTAGCTGACTTCTTGAGAGCATACTGCATAACAGCAATCAGAACGCCAAGAGTAAGGAAGCCGCCAAATGGAAGATTAAGAATTGAAGCACCGTATGTATCAGAGAATATCTGGATTCCTGCGCCTGTTCCATCGAGAGTGAAACGGAAACCGTTTGTTACATCGATGAGACCGCCGCCGAAACGTCCGCTGCCAAGGAACTCACGGACAATGCACATTATTATAAGAACGAGAGTGTAGCCAAGACCCTGGAAAACACCATCAAAGAAGCTGGCGCCAACGGTATTTTTCTGGCAGAAGGCTTCTGCACGGCCGATAATAATGCAGTTAACAACTATAAGAGGAATAAATACGCCGAGAGCTTCGCTCAGTGCAGGAATGAATGCCTGAAGAAGCAGGTCAACGATAGTGACAAATCCTGCGATAACTACAACGAATATTGCAAGACGGATCTCACCGGGGATAATTTTACGGATGGCTGAAATAACCACGTTGCAGCAGGTTAAGATAATGAGAACTGAAAGACCCATACCAACACCATTGAAAAGTGTGGTAGTGATCGCCATGGTTGCACACATACCAATGAGCTGAACGAGAACGGGGTTATTGGTTATAAGGCCTTCCTTGAACTGTTTTTTAATGTTCATCTACTAACCTCCTTAACCCAGAGCTTCAACGGCTGTAATTGCCTCTGCAACAGCAGTGCAGCAAGCCTTTGAAGTTATTGTTGCGCCTGAAAGAGCATCGATGTTGCCGCCGGCCTTGGTGATGGCTATATCTTTGCCCTCGCCTTTAAACTGGCTGCGGAAGTTAACGCCGACTGTTGCTGTGCTGGCGGCGTTTGCGCCGAGACCTGAAGTTTCGGAATGGTCAATGATGGAGATTCCGGTGCACTTTAAGTCATTGTCTACACCGACTGCCATAGTGATCATTCCCTGAGCGCCGGAGACGGTTATCTCAACAACGTAGCCTTCACCGCCGGTGCATTTTGATATTTTGTCTACATGAACAAATGTAGGATCAGCAGCATCAAATTCAACAGTTTCGTAGTCTTCAGAGGCAAGAACTGCTGAATATGCAGCTTTTGTTTTCTGGATAGTAATTTCAGCAATTCTATCTTTGGTGAGTTCGTTAACTCCGCCAAGGATACCTGCGACTATTGCGCAGACTGCAAAAAGGATAGCACTAAGCTTGAGAATCTTTTTCATTTATCTGCACCTGCCTTTTTGGGTGTCTTCTCAGCACCGAACTGAGCGCGGCGGAATGCCTTATCGATTGCCCATGCGCAAACGTTCATGATGAGAATTGCATAAGAAACGCCTTCCGGATATCCGCCGAAGTAACGGATAAGAACAGTGATAACACCGCATCCGAAACCATAAAGGAGCTGGCCGTTAAGGGTTACAGGTGATGTTGCATAGTCTGTTGCCATGAAGAAAGCACCAAGGAAAAGTCCGCCTGCAAGCAGGTTGTAGAGCATCCATTCAACATTGGAGTAGCCTGAGTGACCAAAGATAAGGGTGATAAGAGCTACTGTGCCGATGTAGGAAACAGGAATTCTCCAGGAGATTACCTTGCGGGCGATAAGATAGATACCGCCAATGAGCAGTGCAAGTGCACTGACTTCGCCAATGCATCCGGGGATAGTGCCGAGGAACATGGTTTTGAAGTTGAAATATGCAGGAAGAGCAGAGTCGCCATAGAGATATGAAAGCGGAGTTGCCATTGTTGTTGCATCAACAGCATAAGCCTTGAGAGAGCTTGGAACCGCATATCTGCCTAAGGTTACTGCATAGGAAGCAAGCAGGAATGCACGGCCTGCAAGAGCAGGGTTGAGGAAGTTTTTGCCGATACCGCCATAGAGCTGCTTAACAACAACTATTGCAAAGAATGTGCCTACTATAGGAAGCCACCATGGTGAATCGGGAGGAAGCACCAGGGCTAAGAGAAGACCTGTTACGCAAGCGGAAAGGTCGCCGATGCGGTTATCTTTCTTCATGAGCTTTCTGTATGCCCACTCAAAGAATACAGCAGAGAGAACTGAAGATGCTATAACAAGAAGCACCTTTGCTCCAAACTGCCATACAGCTACAGCCACTGCCGGGAGAAGACCGATGATAACGTCGAGCATGAGGCTCTTTGTATCTCTATTGGTTCTGACCTGCGGCTGGTAAGCAACGTCAAGAACTATTCTTTCTTTTTTCTCGCTCATTTATTTGCCTCCTTTGCTGCAGCTGCTTCAGCTTTAGCCTTTTCTTTGGCCTGTTTTGCCTGGAACATGAGCTTAGCAGTCTTGAATGCATGAGTCAGCGGCATTCTTGCAGGGCAGTTATATGAACAGCTGCCGCATTCGAAACAGTCTGTGATATGGTATTTTGCCATATTCTCGAAGTCGCCCTTTGAGTAATACATATACATGAATACCGGCTCGAGCTTCATCGGGCAGACAGTAATGCACTTGCCGCAGCGGATACATGTTGGATTTTCAACATGCTTGTCCTCTTCTTCGGTGAAGAAAAGAACACCTGCTGTTCCCTTAATGCAAGGGGCTGCAAAGTCAGTTGCGCAGATACCCATCATAGGTCCGCCAAGAACAATCTTGCGCGGGGTCTTTACGAAGCCGCCGCACTGTTCTGCGAGAAATTCAAATGGAGTACCAACTCTTGTGAGAGCGTTTACAGGACCTTTCATTGCAGAGCCTGCAACAGTTACAATACGCTCGATTACCGGTTTGCCTTCATAGCATGCCTGGTATATAGCATATGCTGTTCTAGTGGAGACAACATTGCATCCTACGCCTGCCGGCAGTCCGCCCGGCTTGACCTCACGGCCGGTAATGGCCTTGATCTGCATTTTTTCACCGCCCTGAGGGTATTTAACTTCTTCGGGGCAAATCTCAATGCCGTACTGAGCGGGATTTTTTGAATTGAGAAGGTCTATAGCATCCTGCTTGTTCTTCTCAATGCCGTAGTAAGCTTTTTCTGTGCCGCTTGCTATGCGGACAAGCTCAATGCCCTTAAGAAGCTCTTCAGGGTATGTGAGCATTGTTAAATGGTCGCCATTGAGGTAAGGTTCGCACTCAGCACCGTTGATGATGAGTTTGTCTACCTTGCCGATACCTCCGCGAATCTTGAAAGCGGTCGGGAACATAGCGCCGCCCATACCAACGACGCCTGCCTCACGGATGCGCTCAAGGATTGCTTCAGGATCTTTAAGCTGTTCTTCTGTAAGCGGTTCCATGTACATCGGGTCGTCTTTGTAGTCGTTTTCAATGACGACGGACATTATCATGTCTCCCAGCGGGTGCGGTCTCGGTTCTACCGCAATAACTGTTCCCGAAACAGAAGAGTGAATTGGAGCAGACATAGGAGCAGGATTCTCACCTATTTTCTGTCCCATCTTTACATAGTCGCCTTTCTGGACCAGTGGCTGAGCAGGCGCGCCTATGTGCTGTGCCATAGGGATTACTACCTGTGGTGGCGTTGCAATAACTGTAGTGCCGACTTCAGGAGCCTTCATATAGTTAGGATGCACGCCGCCTTTAAAAGTATAGGGCATAAGCTTTCACCTCTTAAAATATTGCCGTATAAAATTAAATAATTACAGACATTTATAATATAGCACAAGCGTTCATAAATTGTCCATATTTTGCTAAATTAAGTTATTAACAATCTGCCGTGCGAACATTGTAAAAGAATCAGAGCATCGGAAAAAACATTCCGATGCTCTGACGTTTAATTAATTCGCTTTATATTATTAGAGATAAGCAAATACTGCCATGCAGATAAGACCGATTGTAAGGAGCATTACCGGAACACCGCGAAATGCTTCAGGAATTGACTTATCAGCAAGCTTTGAAGAAAGCCTGAACGGGAGAAGCTTGCCGAGCGAGATGGAATTTATCTCTGCAGGAAGGAGCTTTCTTACGCAAGCCATTATTATAGCAAGAACTATAAATCCGCCTGATGCCTTTACAAGCGCTGTATTGCTGAAGGCCTTGAGAACAGAAATTTCTGCGCCAGCAATTGAAGCCGAACCAAAGAGCTCGCGGATAATGGCAAGAACAATAGTGCATACTGCAAAGCTGCAGCAGAACTGAACTGCCTTTTTAAGCTCATCTTCGCCATGGATTGCGGCTGAGGCTGCAATAACTGCAGATGCAATAACAGCTGCCTGCCAGGTAAAGGAAGTAAACATTTTATAAGCAAATGCCGCCATAAGGATTGTTATAGCATCAGCAAAAAATGCGCCGAGAATAGCTGCTGCAATGTGGTAGGAAGCGCCCGGGAGCTGCTTTTTAATAAGAGAGCTCACAAGAACAGCAAGGAGGACTGAAATAATTATAACTACGCTCATTATAAGAGCCGGAATAAGAGCTTTGCTGCCTTCTACAGCAAATGTGCACACAAGAAGCGCTGCAATCAACGGAAGAAATTTTTTCATGCTGCATTACCTCCTTTTATTGCATCAAATACAGTAAATACTGCATCTGTAGCTGACTTCATAGCATTAGAAGTTACGGTTGCGCCGGAGATAATTGTCTCATCACCGGTGAATGTTTCTGCTGTGAGACCTTCAAAGCCTTCTTTATAAGAATCTTTATCGAGTGTGTAGTCCTTGAAGTACTCCCCTTCAAGAATGAATTCGGAGCAGTTCATAGATTCAATAGCGCCGTTTTCATCAAGTACATAATACACTACAAGATTCAGATTGCTGTAGCCGTAAGGTCTTACTGCAAAGCCATAGGAAACATCATCGCCGTCGGTGATCTTGAAGGCATCTGTTACAAGAGTGAAGAGACCGTCCATAGGAATTCTTGTTATCTCGGCTGAGTCGGATGCCATCTTGGTAAGCTTTTTAACGTCTTTCTTTTCCATCTGCTCGCAGGTATTTGCTGTGTCTGCAAGGCACTCATCAATAAGTGCTGCATCCATATCACCAGTTACATCAGCGCCGGACGGGTCGTATACTCTGCAGCTCTCATCAAGATTGCATACTGCAAGATACGTATTGTCACCCTTGGAGATAAGGTAAGCGCAGCCGTTGCCGTTTAAAGCCTTCATAGCTTTAACTACGCTGTCGGAACCGGAGAATTCGTATTCTTCATACTGGGCAATTCCCTGCGGATTTGCCATAGCAGAGCAGAGAACCGGAAGCTGTTCCATAAGAAGCTGAGTATCATCTTTCTGACCTGCAGCAATGAGGTTATTTTCAACAAGGGCTGTAAAGCCGTCTGAAACAGCATTTTTAAATGCAGATGATGAGTATGTAACTCCTGCTATAAGGCCGATATCTGCAAGTGCACTGTCCTGGCCGATGTAGCTTTCAGGGTAGCCGTCTTCAAGGTCTTTGGTATCAGGATAGTTTGTGATATCAACACCGGAAATCTTGCCTTCGGCATCAATACCGATGATGAACTCCATTGGAGAACCGGTATAGCCTTCAGTTGTAGAAAGGCTTACTGCATAGCCAAGACCGTTTGTTTCTTCATATATTGAAGTTACTGTTGCGGGGACAGATTCAAGTGCTGAATCAGAGGCCGCATCGCTGCTGTAGACAAGTTTAAAGGACTTGGCGTCAGGCAGAACATTTGCAAGGGTTTCCATAGCACCTGCAGATGCATTTTCAGCGATTTTTGCGCTCAGTGCAGAATTGAGTCCGAAAAGGATAGCAATGCACAGAGCAAAAAGGATAACAAGAATAATTACCGGCCTGGAAGATTTATTTTCTGTCATTTTCTTGATCCTCCTAACGGTATTTTTACTGTTGCGCTCTCAATAAGCGGGGTGAGAATATTCATAGCAATTATCGAGAAGGAGACACCTTCAGGCAGAGAGCAGGTGAAACGGATGAGGCATGTAATAAGTCCGCAGCCAAGTGCGAATATCATCTTTCCTTCGCGGCTGATAGGAGTTGTTACATAGTCGGTTGCCATAAAGATAGCACCGAGGAAAAGGCCGCCTGCGAGGATTTCATAAAGTGCAAACTCAAATCCGCCCTTGAAGAGGCTTATAACGAAAACTGTTGCGATGAATATAACAGGAACTTCCCAGCGGATAACTTTTCTGACCAGCAGATAGATGAAGCCGATAACAAGGGCTATGATGCAGGTTTCGCCGATAGCACCGCCACGCATACCGATAAGCATATTCACAAGAGTGGGAAGCTCGCCTGTACCTTTGCCGAGTACCTCAAGAGGTGTAGCTCCGGCTTCAAGTTCAACAGGCATCGCGCCGCCTGCAACTGCAGAAAAGGCGATTATCATAAATACACGTCCGCCGATAGCCGGGTTTATAAAGTTATGACCGAGTCCGCCGAAAAGGCACTTTACAACAATTATTGCGAATGCCGAGCCGACCATGCACTGCCAGAGCGGAACATTTGTGCTGAGGTTAAGTGCAAGAAGAAGACCAGTTACAACAGCAGACAGATCACCAATTGAATTCTCGCGCTTTGTTATAGAATCAAAAAGAAATTCCGAAATAACTGCCGAGCAGACACATGTGATTATTATAAGCAGAGCGTTAATTCCAAAAATAAGTACACCGGCTATTGCTGCAGGCAGAAGAGCAATGATCACATCAAGCATTATTCTTCTTGTGCTTGCACCGCTGTGGATATGCGGAGAGTTAGCAGAAATATAATTTGCCATGATCACTTTCCTCCTTCCTTATTTTCTGCAGCTTTAGCTGCTTCAGCAGCCGCCTTGCGCTCGTTATTCACTTTGCGCACAAAGCCCTTTGCTTTTCTGTTTGTATCAACGAGAGGACGGTGTGCCGGGCATACATAAGAGCAGCTGCCGCATTCCATACAGAGCTGAACCTGTGCCTTTTCAAGCACTGCCATGCGCTCATCATCGTCATCAAGCTGCATTGCTTTATCGAATACAGTAGGATTGAGAGAAAGCGGGCAGTTTGCAGCACATCTGCCGCAGTGGATGCACGGGGAGGATGTGAGAGGCTCACAATCTTCAGGCGCAAGACATGTAACGGCATTTGTTGCCTTGAGAACAGGGCAGGAATCGTCTTTTGCCGTTTTGCCCATCATAGGTCCGCCATAGATAAGCTTGCCGCCCTCGGTCTTAAGTCCGCCGCAGGCATTGATGAGGTCTTTTATAGGTGTGCCGATTGGAACAAGAAGGTTCTTTGGTTCTTTAACATTAGTGCCATCTACAGTCACTGTTTTTTCTACCAGCGGCATACCCGTGGTAAGGAATTCTGCACTCTTTGCAAGAGTGGAAACATTGATGATAATAACGCCGAGTGAAGCAAGACGCTGACCCTCACCGACAACAAGTCCCGTTGCATTATAAAGAAGGACCTGCTTTGCACCCTGAGGATATACACTTTCAAGAGGCATTACCTTAACGGACGGATCATCTGCAAAGGTCTCCTGCATCTTGGCGATTGCTTCAGGCTTATTCTTTTCAATGCCGATGATGAACTCTTCGCTTTCAAGATATGTGCGGAGATATTCAACACCTTTCTTGATAAGGTCTGCATGCTCGCGCATCATGCGGTCATCACTGGTGATATATGGCTCGCACTCTGCACCGTTGACAAGGATAGTCTTAATATGGTTTTTGCGTGCTGCATCAAGCTTTGACCACACCGGGAAAGATGCACCGCCCAGACCTACAACGCCGCTCACACGCAGTGCACCAAGGAAACTGTCGAGATCTGTGACAACAGGAGGTGTAATATCCGGGTCTTTTTCCATAAGGCCATCGCTCTTGATACGGATAGCGGTATCCGGCTTTGCACCGCCCTTATACTCTTCTATTGAAGAGACTGTACCGGAAATAGTTGCATGCATAGGAACGGAATTTCTTCCCTCCTCTTTTGCAATTAAAGTTCCGATTTTAACTTTATCTCCCACATTTACAACCGCAGCTGCTCCGGCAAGCGGGATAAGGACTTCTTCGGGCGGAGCTATCTTTTCAGAGGCGAGCTCGGAAGTTCCTTTATAGTGCGGTAAATGAAGAGATGAAATGCTTTTTTTGAATAACAAACTCTATTCCCCCCTACATTTTAATTATTAGTTTTCAGCCATTAAATTTTTAAAACCGTCAGTGCAGTTCATGGAACCGTCATCCATTATCCATAAAACTTCAACCTCAGGCATTGTGCCCACAAGTTCAGCGCCTTTTTCATAGTCCATACAGAACAGTGCCGTTGACAGTGAATCGGCAAGACCGCTGTCTTTGGTGACAATACTTATAGACGCATAATTCTCTGCAGGATACAAAGTATCAACATCTATAATGTGATGATATTTTTTACCGCCGACTTTGAAATAGCGCTCATAGACACCTGATGTTACGCAGGAAGTATCTGCAATATTTATACGTGTAAAGAAGCTGTTATCAGGGTCTTTAGGATCTTTTATACCGGCAGTCCAGGATGAGCCGTCGGGCTTGGTGCCGATTATACGGATATTGCCGCCTATATTAAGGACATAGGAGGTAACTCCATTTTCTTCAAGAAGCTGCGCTGCCTTTTCGGTTGCGTAGCCCTTCCCTACTGCACCTACATCTATAGATGCATCAGGGTCAGCAATACGTGCCGTATTATTTTCAGAGTCGATCTCAAGAAGATCGATGTCTATATGTTCCCCGGCTTTTTTTAGAGTCTCATCATCCGGAATGGAAGCATTTGCGGGATCGTCCGAGGCAGCCTCGCGGCAGTCATGCCACAGTGAGAGCACCGAGCCCATCATAACGTTGGTATAGCCATCGGTTATAGTATAAATTTCTTTGGTATACTCAAGAAATTCTATGAGCCTAGGGTCAAGCTCAATTGCCTCTCCGCCTGCATTGAGATTCAGCGTGCGGAGATTGTTCATGTCTGAATATTCATGATAGATATCAAAGAGCATATTATAGTCGCTGAGAAGAGAGGATACGTCTGCGCAATTTTCATCAAAACGAGACATATCGTCTCCGGCATAGCTGTAAATATATGACACCGTATCAAAATATGTGAAATATACCTTGCCCTTAGGCTCTGTATCAGAAGCCGTGCCGGCAGAAATGCTTCTTTCGCTCACCCCGCAGCCGCAGAGACAAAGCGAAGCCATTATAAGTGCAATATAGTTTTTTAATTTCTTCACAGTTGTCTCCTATAAAGCAGGCAGAAGCACTTGGCTTCTGCCTGTAAAAGTTCAGTATTGATATGTGGCTGAATTATATATCAGCGTGCATATTCACATGCTGTTGCAACAACGGTCTGCATGCCGCCGATGCTCATTGTGCACTGTGCAAAGAGTGTTTCATCGGTAGAAACGAGGTTGCCTTCTTCGTTAACAACAGTTTCCATAGCTGCAACTTCTTCGCCGGTCATGCCAACGCAGTACTCAGAGAATGCTGCACTCTGCTCATACCACTCAGCAATAGCGTTGCCGTAAGCTACCATGTTGTAGTCTTCCTTGAGCTCGCGCTTTGTGCCGTTGAAAGTTGTGCCTTCGATTTCGCCGTCTTCATCGATAGCGATCTGGGGCTGAGTTGCATCGTTAACAGTTGCAAGGATAACGCCGTTGGCATCAAGAACAACTGCTGCATACTCGCTGTACATCTTAACAACACCGTCTTCTTCGTCGGTTGCTGCTACAGATTCATCAGCTGTGCTTGTTGCTGCTACGCCGAGAGTGAACTCATCAACTGCTGCAAATTCCATGCCCTGGTCATCGTTGCAAGCCTTAATAACCGCATCCTGGAAGCCGTCAATGCTGATGGAGCAGGAAGCAAAGAGGTCTGCATCTGTTGTTACGTGGTAGCCTTCTTCGTTAACTTCGGTTTCCATAGCTGCAACTTCGTCAGCAGTCATGCCAACTACGTATGCTTCGAAAGCCTTAGCCTGATCATACCATTCGATTGTTGCATCGCTGTATGCGACCATGTTGTAGTCATCGCCGAGTTCCATCTTGGTGAGGAATTCTTTTTCGGTGTCTACTTCACCGTCGGTTACATCCATTTTGTCCTGTACTGCATCAAGTCTGCAGGCAAGGATTTTTCCGTCTGCATCAAGAACAACTGCTGCAAATGTAGCGTCGACCTGAGCATTGCCTTCGTCGGAAGAGTCTGTGTTAAGAGAAACACCAAGACCGAGTTTGTACTGAGCATCGTCTGCAAATGCTGCAACAGAAACGAGAGATGCGAGCATCATGACGCACAGTAATGCGCAAAATAATTTCTTCATTTTATTCCCTCATAAAATATATAGTTTTGTCCTAAGACATGATGAATTATACCATTATATATAGCAAAAGTCAATTTATTAACAAGTCATTTTGGGACTTATTTTTCAACAAAAAACTCTGAAATATTGTCAATTTTTGTTGGCATCATTTAGTTGCTTTGCACAAAGCCTGCAAAGCGGCAAAATTACTCGTGGTTATATATTCTCTTATCAAGAGCATATATTCTGTCGCTGAAAGTGCCTGTGGGCAGCTGTTCAAAGGCTTCGGCATAAATTTCCATGCGGCTGTCGAGCATGTCGATGTAGCTTAAAAGCTCGCTTTCAGCAATGCAAGGCACAACTGCTGCCCCGAATTCCGGCTGACCATGGTGAGATAAGATCATATGCTGCAGCAGAACCGACTTTTCTTCAGGGATATCAAGCTCTCTGCACAATGCCGCCACTTCTTCAGCACCCATAACAAGGTGCCCCAGAAGTCTGCCTTTGACAGTCATGTCGGTTACTATTCCAAGCTCAGAAAAAGCAAACTCGCGGTCCTTGGCAAAGTCATGGAGGAGAGTGCCGGTAAGGAGAAGGCTGCGGTCTACAGCGTCGGGATAAATATTTGTTGAAAGAAAATCTGCTATACGCAGCATATTGCCCGTATGCATAAGAAGCCCTGAAATAAAGCTGTGGTGAATGCTTTTTGCTGCGGGAATAACTCCAAAAGCAGAAAGGTGCCTATCCAGCATAGCCTCGGCGATCTTTTTATAATCAGGATCTTCGATAGTAGATACAAGCGCCTGAACATATTCAAGTTCTTTCACTGAATCGATTGGAGCAGTTGGAACAAGGTCTGAGATATTATAATTTACCTTATCGGATTCCTGTGCCATACGTATTCTGGAAACAGTTATCTGATTGCTGCCCTTAAATTCACTTACTTCTCCGCGAATCTTGACTATCCTGCCGTCCTGAAGCTGACCTAATTCGCCCTGATAATCCCACTTCTTTAAAGGCATTTTGCCGCTTGCGTCGCAGATGACTGCAGAAAGATAGGCTTTGCCGTTGCTGCTCAATCTCTGCACGGCGTCTTCAAGAAGATAATATCCTTCGATTTCATCTCCGGAAGACATATTTGCTATGTGTTTATTATATTCCATAATTTTCTCCTGCTGTATATTCATCTTTTGTATTGAGGATATGCATCATAGAAAGCCGATTTATCTTTATACATACGGCTTTCAGCATTCTTAACGCATTCAAATACATCGTCTCCATAATACCAGCCAATAGCTGCAATCGGAGGTGTTTTCATGGCGACAGCATTGTAGAAGCGCTGTGCTCGAATATTAAATACATCCTCTGCAATTCCCGGAATCAGCACAACGAATTCATCTCCGCTCAGGCGGAAGCAGTCTGCTGTACGGAAAAAGTCCGTGAGCACTGTTGCCACAGAAACGAGAAGCCTGTCACCTGCTGCATGTCCTTCATTATCGTTGCGATACTTAAGACCGTTTACATCGCAGAATATTGCCCCAATCTTTTCGCTTGCGGCAGAAATCTCTTCCGCTGTTCTCTCATATGCCTTGCGGCTTCCAAGACCGGTGAGTTTATCTACATGAATGTCGCTTTCAAGCGCTTCTATTGTTGAATTCTGCTCTAAAATCTTGCGCACAGCCTCTATATTGTTCTCGGTGATACGGTTATAAAGGCGGGAAGAGACCCACGCGCCCGTGAAACAGAAGATAATAAGTGCCAGCTGTATTTCAGCTTCCTTGCTGGTTGCAATGGTGTACCCGCCGGAGCTGGCGCGCAGAGCAACTGCCAGGATATTGATTGCCAGAGCATAAAGTCCGGAAACCAGAATAAGTCTCGGCTGGTGAAAGAGCACCAGAAAGCTGAGCATAGGCAGAATATATGTGAACACAAGAGGAGTGCTGCCCGTGAGCAGGCAGAAAGTATACATTATAGAATAGCTGCCCACCACATACCATGAAAACTTTGAATTGGATTCATATTCGCGGAATAGCAGCAGACACAGCAGCAGCGGAACCAGATCTACTGCAAAGAAGAGCAGAAAATATGTTACCGTTCGGGTGCCCTTTATTACTTCAACACCATAGCTTAAAAGAAAAGTGAGGGCTATTATAGTCCATGAGAGCATAACTGCTCGGTTAATCTCCCGGATATTATCATCCGGTGTAAAAGACAGCTGATTATTATTTTTTTCCATAATTCATTCCATTCCAAGCTGCTCCAGGTGAGCAAATTTAGTATATTATACAATAATTCTAATCAGCATACAATAATTTAATTGACACTAAACTCCTTTTGTGATATAAATATGTAGCTTAAATTAAATATGGAGAGTTACCGAAGTGGTCACAACGGGGCGGTCTTGAAAACCGTTAGAGGGCAACCTCACAGGGGTTCGAATCCCTTACTCTCCGCCAAGTAAAAATAACAGGCTTTATGCCTGTTATTTTTACTTAATGAAAACTGCAATGGGATTCGAACCCGAGGTGGCCTGCTCCGCAGAGCAGGTCGAATCCCTTATTTAAAATCAAAA
>R14__coassemble_496_pt1 | contig 26889 bp, 28 predicted proteins | sample R14__metabat2_low_PE_022 | metagenome-assembled genome bin R14 | reverse complement strand
TTATAAAAGACATATGGTCGGGCTTCGATTTCACATATCTTATCAATCTTCTTATTTCTGTTATCCCGTCTCTTATATGCATAAGCTTTCATGAATATTGTCACGGGCTGTGTGCGTACCGTTTAGGCGACGATACGGCTAAAAGAGCCGGCAGGCTCACAATGAACCCTGTGAAGTCTATCGATATTACGGGACTCATAATGCTTATTGTATTTCATGTGGGTTGGGCTAAGCCTGTTCCAATCAACATGTATAAATTCAAAAATCCAAAGCGCGGCATGGCTGTAACTGCACTTGCAGGGCCGGTTTCAAATGTTCTTCTGGCGGTAGTCTTTGTTGCTTTTTACGGATTTTTATATTATCCGCTTTCGGGCAGTATAGTTGGCGGGTATATTTTAAATATGTTCCTTCTGGGCGGATATATGAGCATAGGACTTGCTATTTTCAACCTTATTCCCGTCCCGCCACTCGACGGGTCAAAGGTGCTCTTTTCCGTGCTGAGCGATGAGAATTACTATAAATTAATGCGAAATGAGCGTTATTTCTCTATCATCATGATTCTCCTCGTCGCTACAGGCTGCATCGGCAGACCGCTTTCAAGAGCAATATATACTGTTTATAATGCTCTCACTCCGATTGCAAACTTTACATGCAATCTTTTTAAGATACTATTTTAAGCGAGATTTTGAATGGATATTCTTGTTGAAGATAATATTCCGTCTTTCCATCTGGAAGGTGTTATTCACGATAAAGACGATTTGAAGGATTTTGAAGGTCCTTTAAGTCTTATCCTGATGCTCCTGTCTAAAAATAAGATCGAGATAAGAGATATAAAAATCTCCGAGATACTCGATCAATACACTGCATATCTCAATGAAATGCAGCGGCTTGATCTTGATATAGCAAGTGAATTTGTCCGCATGGCTGCATATCTTCTTTACATCAAAACAAAAATGCTCCTAACAGAAGATAAAGAAGATGTATCCGAGCTGGAGCTTCTTATTGAATCTCTCGAACAGTTAAAGGCAAAGGATTCTCTTGAGAAAGTAAAGAAAGTGACGCCGTCACTGCAGGAGGCATATAAGCAGGGTGCTCTTTATTACTCAAAGCCTGCGCAGGCGCTTCCAAACGAAGCAAAGGAGTATCAGTATACCCATTATCCTATTGAGCTTCTGCGAGCTATAGCAAGAGTTTTTACAAGCCCTGAAAAGGTAACTGATGTAGAAAAGCTGAATGCGGCCATTCCAAAGCAGCAGGTCTTCAGCATTAAAGTAAAAAGTCAGCAGATTCTCAATAGACTAAGATTAAGAGATATCAATCTCAATGAGCTCTATTCCGAGTGCTCATCAAGATCCGAGATAGTTGCAACATTCATTTCCGTCCTCGAGCTTTGCAGCATGGGCAGCATATATATAAGTGCAGCGAGCAGCGGCAAGGGATATGAGTTGTCTTTCTCAGGCGGCGATATTGAAGATATTATAGACAATATTAAAGAATAAGTTTTATTAAGGAATATATAAATGACAGAAAATTGTTCCGCTCTTGAGGCTTTGCTGTTTGCATCGGGCGAACCTGTACCGACGGCGAGATTGTCTCTTATCCTGGAGCTTTCAGACGAAGATGTGCAGGAAGCTGCCAATGAGCTTTCAGATACATTAGATAGTTCCGGTCAGGGCATATGCCTTGTTCGGATAGGCGATAAGCTGCAGTTGTGCTCAAGACCTGAATATGGTAATCTTGTGGCAAAGGTTCTTGAGCAGCGTAAGCCGCCTATGCTTTCGCAGTCAGCTCTTGAGACTGTTGCAATCGTTGCTTATTTCCAGCCTGTAACGATAGCTCAGGTAAATAAAATAAGAGGAGTGGACAGCTCCTACACAATAAGCTCTCTTGTAGACAAAGGGCTTATTGAAATAAAAGGAAAGCTTGATGCGCCGGGCAGACCTTCTCTATACGGCACAACGGATGTGTTCCTAAGAACAATGAGAATATCCGATATCTCTGAGCTTCCGGAGCTGCCGGACCTTACAAATGTTGAAGGTATAAGCAAGCTGCAGGAGAAGATAGATGCTCTTCAGAATAAAGATGTTCCTTTAGTTTCAGAAGACGGCGTTACCCTTTTTGATATGAACGGCCAAGAGAAAACAGAAGACGGGGAGTGATTAAAACTTGCTTGCAATTAAGATAATAGTCATAATAGCTCTTATTATTTTTGCTATATGCATGATCACTGTCGGCGTAGATATTAACTATGTTGATAAGAAATTTTCTTTTTCTTTGAAGTTTTGCGGAATACTCCTTCAGCTCTTCCCGAAGAAAAACGGCAAAAAGCGCGAAAAAAAGTCTAAAGAAAAAGAAAAACCTGAAGAGGAGAAGCCAAAAGAAGAGAAACCCGCCAAAGAGAAAAAGCCTAAGAAAAAAGGCAAAAAGAAAAAGCTTGCTTTGAATTTCAGCGGTGAGGAAATACTCGCCCTGATAAAAAAGGTTCTCAAAGGCATAAGCAAATTCAACCACGGCTTCAATGTAGACCGTTTTTATCTCAACTGGGTTGCCACGGGCAAAGATCCGTATGATACAGCAAAGGCTTTTGCCTATGTGAATGCAGCACTCTCGTCGCTTGCTCCGCTTTGCTCTGAGCGTTTCCGCTGCAAAGACTGCTATGTTAAGACAGATATAGACTTCACAAGCACCGATATTGTATTTGACTTTGGCATTGCAATAGTCCTCCGCATAGGAGCTATATTCCGGATGATCAATACGATTCTCTTCGGAGCACTTGGCATATTAATCAAAAACAAGTTCAGATGGCTTAATATGAAGCTATTCCACAAAGAGGAATACCTTGAAGAAATGCAGGAAGCAGATGAGCGCTCTGAAAAGATAGCAGCACTCCTGGCTAAGATAAAATCCAAAGAATCCGAACCCGAGCCGGATGCGGCTGAAGCCCCAGAGGGCGATGCACCGGCAGAAACCGTCCCTGAAGCATAAAAAGAATAAAATAATTTCTGATTATTTTCTTATATTGAAAGGAAGACAACCATGGACAATTTAGAGAACAAAAATCAAATCAGCACTCTGATGGAAACCACTATGAAGAATGTTAAAGACATGCTTCAGGTAGACACAGTTACAGGAGAACCAATCACCACTCCTGACGGTATTACTCTTGTCCCAATCTCTAAGATCAGTGTAGGATTCGGCGGCGGCGGAATCGAGCTTGGCAAAAAGAAGGCCAACGGTTCACAGCCATACGGCGGCGGCAATGCAACAGGCGTTAAAGTTGAGCCGACAGGATTCCTGGTAGTTAAAGACGGCGTTGTACGCATGGTCAATGTAACTCCTCCTGCTTCAAATACCATCGACCGTCTTATTGACCTTGTTCCTCAGGTCATGGACCGCATTGATGCATTTATCAACAACACAAATAAGGAAGAATAAACCTAAATATATAGCACCGCTGTTATAGGCGGTGCTTATTAATGTTAAGAATCGTTATGCAGGAAAGAATACAAAAGATAATATCAGCATCAGGAATGATGTCCAGAAGAGCTGCTGAAAAACTTATTTCCGAGGGAAAAGTGCTCGTAAACGGGACTAAAGCAGAGCTTGGAAGCAAAGCTGATGCGGATATAGATATTATAACAGTTAACGGCGTTAAGCTCTCTCACGGTGATAATAAGAGCGTTTATATAATGCTTAATAAGCCGAAGGGATATGTTACCACTGTAAAAGATGAGCAGGACAGGCGCACTGTTATGGAGCTTCTTAAAGACGTTCCATGCAGAGTTTATCCAGTTGGAAGGCTTGATATGTACTCTGAAGGACTTCTTATCTTTACTAACGATGGGGAAACGGCCAATAAGCTTATGCACCCCTCGGGAGAAGTTACTAAAACATATCGCGTTACTGTTAAGGGGGATAAATTTGCCCACGCATCTATTATAATGCGGCAGCCGATAGAAATAGACGGAGTTAAAACAAAGAGCGCAGATGTGAAACTTCTTGAAGATAACGGTGATACCGCTTTATTTGAGATCAAAATCCATGAGGGTAAGAACAGACAGATACGCCGCATATGTGAAAATGCAGGGCTTAAGGTTATGCGCCTTATACGCATAAGTGAGGGCGGGCTTAGTCTCGGCGACCTGCCGAAAGGACACTGGCGCTATCTTACTGAAGACGAAGCGGTACTTCTCAGAGGAGTATAAATGGGAAATTTAAGTTGTGATCTGGTAGTTATCGGCGGAGGCGCGTCCGGAATGATGTGCGCCTATCGGGCCGCTGACAGAGGACTGAAGGTAATACTGCTTGATCCTAACCGGCAATTGGGCAGAAAAGTTAGAATAACCGGCAAGGGCCGCTGCAATTTAACAAACGACAGCGATGTAAACGAAGTGATGAACAATATTCCGGGAGACGGAAGGTTCTTATACTCATCGTTAAATAGATTCTCGCCCGCAGATGTTATGCAGTTTTTTGAAAGTCACGGTCTGCAGCTCAAAGTTGAGAGAGGCAAGAGGGTATTCCCGGTGAGCGACAACGCAAATGATGTTGCCGACCTTATGGAAAGACTGTGCGTAGCGTCGGGCGTGAGAATAAAGCGCACAACTGCCAAAAAGATCAATACCTATAATAATATAGCAAGATATGTTATCACGGCAGAGGGCGAGGAGATTGACTGCGATAATATTGCCGTATGCACAGGCGGACTTTCTTATCCGCTTACGGGCAGCGACGGCTCAGGGTACCGCCTGGCGGAGAGCGCCGGGCATACGATAGTTGAGACGCAGCCTTCGCTTATTGCACTTGAAAGCAGCAATGAATACTGCCGGGAGCTTCAAGGCTTTGCGCCTAAGAATGTGGTAGTCAGAGCTTATGAGAATGATAAGCTTATATATAAAGACATGGGCGAAATGCTCTTTACGCATTTTGGAGTTTCAGGTCCGCTGATATTGTCGGCAAGTGCACATATGAGAGATTTTGGGCATTCTGAATATCGTCTCGAGATTGACTTTAAGCCCGCACTTGACGAAAAAAAGCTCGATGCAAGACTTTTGCGCGACTTTGATGAATATAAAAATAAAGAATTTAAAAATGTACTGCCGGGACTGGTAGGCAAATCCATGGTGCCGGTGATGCTAGAGCTGTCTGGAATTGCCGGGGACACTCCCGTGAATACAATAACTCACGAGCAGCGAGTGAAGCTCAGAACGCTTCTTAAAGCATTTCCTGTAGCTTTAAGCAAAAAAAGACCTATCGAAGAGGCAATTATCACCTCAGGCGGCGTAAATACAAAAGAAGTTAACCCCAAAACTATGGAATCAAAGCTTGTGAAGGGACTCTACTTTGCGGGCGAGGTTCTGAATCTTGATGCGTATACCGGCGGATTTAACCTGCAGATTGCCTGGTCAACAGGCTATGCAGCAGGTGAAGCTGTGCAGAAAAGGGAGAGAGAATGAGCAATAAATATTTTTCTATAGCAATTGATGGCCCGGGGGGTGCAGGGAAGAGCTCACTTGCCAAGGAGATTGCCAAAAAATTCGGCTTTATTTATGTGGACACGGGTGCCATATACCGCACGGTAGGTCTTTACTGCTATCGCAACGGCATAGATAGAAAAAATGAGAGCGAAGTATCTGCAGCATTCCCGAATATCAATATAAAAATCGCTTATGATGAATCGGGCTCACAGAGAATGTTTCTAAACGGCGAGGATGTATCAGATGCTATCCGTATGCCCGAAATTTCAATCTGTGCATCCGATGTTTCAAGTCTCCCTGCCTGCAGAGAATTTCTTCTTGAAATGCAGAGAAAGCTTGCAGAGACTGCAAACGTTATTATGGACGGGCGAGATATAGGTACGGTCGTCCTCCCGAACGCAGACCTTAAGATATACCTCACTGCAAGCGCAGAAACCAGAGCCAAACGCAGACTCCTTGAGCTTGAGCAGAAGGGTGTTGAAACAAGCTTTGAGGATGTTCTTAAGGACATTGAATATAGAGATTATCAGGATACGCACAGAGACATAGCGCCCCTAAAAAAGGCAGACGATGCCGTGCTTGTTGATTCAAGCACAACTGACTTTGAAGAGACATTTCAGATACTTTGCGAGTTAATTATAAAAAATCTCAGCACTGAAATAACCGGGGAAGAAGAGGGCATATGAAAGAGCTTAAAATTGCCGAATCTGCGGGCTTCTGTTTCGGAGTGAGCCGCTCGGTTGAGATGGCGGAGTCGCTTCTTGCCGGGGAGGGCTCCTGCGCATCCTTCGGCGAGCTTATACATAATGAGGATGTTATTTCCGAGCTTGAATCAAAAGGCATGAAGGTGATAAGCTCGGTCAAGGAGATAAGCCCGGGAGAGAGCGTACTTATAAGAGCGCACGGCGTTGCAAGGTCTGTATATGAAGATATTCAGAATGCCGGCGCGGTTATATACGATGCCACATGCCCCAGAGTAAAAGCCATTCACAAGATAGTATCAAATGCATCCGGGGAAGGCAGATTTGTTATAATAATCGGCATGAAGAACCATCCCGAAGTTGAGGCAATACGCGGCTGGTGCTCAGAGTGCGCAGTGATAGAAAATGCGGCTGAACTGGAAAATCTGCTCAATGAGAATAAAAATATCCGGGAAGAGCCCGTAACTATCGTTGTTCAGACGACTCAGACGCATGAAAATTTTAATGAATGTGCAGATTTAGCAAAAAAATTGTGTACAAATGCAAAAATCTTTGATACAATCTGTAATGCCACGTTTAAAAGGCAAAGTGAGGCTTCCCAGCTGTCTTCTATATGCGACGCAATGGTCGTTATAGGGGGCAAGCACAGTGCAAACAGTATTCATTTAGCCCAGATATGTTCAGAACATTGCAGTAATGTTCAGTTCATAGAGCGGCTTAACGAGCTTGATTTAAGCAGGCTCAGTGAATGCAGCTGCGTTGGCTTAACAGCCGGAGCTTCAACGCCTGAGTGGATAATTAAGGAGGTAGGAAACCATATGAGTGACGAAATTAAAATCGAAGAGTCTGCTAAGGAGCTTTCTTTTGACGAAATGTTAGAAGAGTCCCTTAAGCCTATATATAATGGAGAGAAGGTAACCGGTACTGTAATGGCCATCAATGGCAATGAAGTTTCCATTGATCTTGGAACCAAATATTCAGGCTTTATTCCAACAGAAGAATTCACCGCAGCAGGCGAAAAGGTTGAAGACTGCGTTAAAGTCGGCGACGAGATCGAAGCTATCGTTGTACGTGTAAACGATGTTGAAGGTACTGCACAGCTCTCCAAGAAGCGCCTTGATTCTCAGAAGTTCTGGGATGATGTTGAAGCAGCAGCTGAAAACGGCACTGTTGTTGAAGGCGTTGTAACAGAGCAGAACAAGGGCGGCGTTGTTGTTAATGTTAAGGGCGTTCGCGTATTTGTTCCTGCATCACAGACAAACCTCGGCAAAGAGGAAGATCTTGCTCAGCTTCTCAAGCAGAATGTTAAGCTCAAGATCAGCGAGGCAAATAAAGCTCGCAAACGTGTTGTAGGTTCTATCCGCAGAGCAGTTCAGGCAGAGCGCAAGGCAGCTGCTGAAGCTATCTGGAACGACATCGAGATCGGCAAGATCTACGACGGCGTTGTAAAGTCCCTCACAAACTATGGCGCATTTGTTGATATCGGCGGCATCGACGGTATGATTCACACAACCGAGCTCACCTGGGGCCGCATCAAGCATCCTTCCGAAGTTGTCAATGTTGGCGACAAGGTAAATGTTTATGTTATCGGCTTTGATAAAGACGCACACCGCATCTCCCTCGGTTACAAAGATCCTAATGCTAACCCCTGGAAGATGTTCACAGACAAGTACTCTGTCGGCGATGTAGCTTCCGTTAAGGTAGTTAAGCTCATGGACTTCGGCGCATTTGCAGAAGTTGTACCGGGTGTTGATGGTCTTATCCACATCTCCCAGCTTGCAGACAAGAGAGTAGATAAAGTCTCCGATGTTGTTAAAGTAGGCGATGTTGTTGATGCAAAGATCACCGCTATCGACGAAGAGAACAAAAAGGTATCTCTCTCCATGCGTGCTCTCCTCGAGCCTGAACAGGCTGAAGAGCCGGCAGCTGAAGAAGCAGCAGCTGAAGAGACTGTTGCAGAGTAATCTCATAGCTTAATAAAAGCGGGCAGGTGACTGCCCGCTTTTTATTTTGCTTCAGGGCATAAAAATATCGGGGCGCAGCGCTTAATGTGAGCGTGTACCCCGATATTTATATTTTATTATACTTAGAGTTTTGAGTTGATCCAGGCGAGAATGTCATTATAGACCTGGTCTTTGTTGTCTTCGTTGAGCATCTCGTGTCTGCCGCCGGGATAGAGACGGATGGTCACATCCTTGAGACCTGCATTGCAGAAAAGCTTATAGGCTTTTTCTACGCCCTTGCCATAGTCGCCAACAGGATCGGCGTCGCCCGACATGAAGTATACGGGCTTATCTTTATCCATTTTTTGAATGTTGTTTTTGTTGGTTATATAGCGGATGCCGTGCATCATATCGCGGTAAAGGCCTGTTTTTGCAACAAAGCCGCAGAGAGGGTCGGCAATATATTTATCAACATTCTCTGCATTAACGGAGAGCCAGTCAAACTCTGTGCGCGGGGAATCTATTTTTGAGCAGTAGCTGCCGAAAGCTATATCATTAAGCTTCTGACCATCGGAGTTGGCTCCGCTTTTCTTTGCAAAGAGATCAGCCATTGTGCAGCCTGCGAAAACAAGCAGAGGGCTCTGATTGCCTGTGCCGCTGAGAATAGCAAGGTCATATTTTGAAGGGTAATCAATGATATAGGTGCGGGTGAGGAAGCTACCCATGCTGTGACCGAACATAATGTATTTAAGGTCGGGGTATTCACTGTGCATTGCATCGTGGAGACTTACCATGTCTTTAACAACATAGTTCCAGCCGTCTTCCTCGGCGAAAAAGCCCTTTTCATCCTCAGATGTAAACGACTTGCCGTGACCGAGATGGTCATTGCCCACTGCGATGAAGCCGTTGTCTGCAAGAAAGCTCATGAAAGGCTCGTAGCGGTTGATATGCTCGGCAATGCCGTGAGCTATCTGAACAATGCCTTTAGCTTCGCCGTCCGGGATGCATTTTAAGGCATGGATGCGATTATTGCCGGTTGAGGAATCAAAATAGAATTCTTCAAATCTGCTCATAATAAACTCCTTTTAATATCAGAGAGCGTTTACGATGTCTTTTGTATCTCTTGCAATAACGAGCTCTTCGTTGGTCGGGATAACGAATACTTTGACTTTGGAATCAGGAGTGGAGATCATGATGTCTTCGCCGCGCTTGGAGTTTGCTTCTGCATCTATCTCAACGCCGAGATACTTGAAGTAGTCGGAAATAGCTTTTCTGGTATCAGCACTGTTTTCACCAACACCTGCTGTGTAGATGATAGCATCAACGCCGTTCATAGCTGCAACATAAGAGCCGACAACCTTTGCTACCCAGTAGTGGAACATATCAAGAGCAAGAGCTGCCTGCTCGTTGCCTTCAGCTGCTGCATTGTCAAGATCACGGAAGTCTGAAGAAACACCGGAAACACCGAGAACACCGGACTTCTTGTTAAGAACATTGAGCATATCATCAATCTTGAGATTGTGCTTGTTCATAATGAACTGCATTGCGCCCGGGTCGAGATCGCCGCAGCGTGTGCCCATCGGGAGACCTACCAGCGGAGTGAAGCCCATGGAGGTATCAACAGACTTGCCGCCGTCGATTGCGCATATAGAGGATCCGTTGCCCATGTGGCAGGAGACGATCTTGAGATCTTCTATAGGCTTGCCCATAAGTTCTGCACAGCGCTGTGATACATATCTGTGAGATGTGCCGTGGAAGCCGTAGCGGCGGATGCCTTCTTTGTAGTAGCTGTATGGAAGAGCATACATATATGCCTTTGGAGGCATGGTCTGGTGGAATGCTGTATCGAATACTGCAACCATAGGAACATCATTGCCCATAACGGCTTTGCATGCGTTTATGCCGGTGATGTTTGCAGGGTTGTGGAGAGGAGCAAAAGGAGTGCACTCGTCTATAGCCTGCATAACTTCGTCTGTAATGAGAACGGAGGAAGCAAACTTCTCGCCGCCGTGAACAACACGGTGACCAACAGCATCAATCTCGCTCATGGAGGAGACAACGCCGTATTCCTTGCTTGTAAGCTTATCTATAACAGCTGCAATTGCTTCGGAATGAGTGGGGAGGTCTATGTCCTCGTTGAATACGGGCTTGTCGCCTACGAGAGGAGTGTGCTTAAGATGTCCGCCTATGCCTATTCTTTCGCACAGACCCTTTGCCATGACCTGCTCGGTTTCCATATCAATGAGCTGATATTTTAATGATGAGCTGCCTGCATTGATAACCAGAATTTTCATAAATTCAGTTTCCTTTCTATTGTAAAAGTAATCATTTTAGAATATGATAACATTATCATTTTAATATAATTTTGAGTAAAAGCAAGAGTTTTTTATTATGGGCAGTGTAATTGGAATAATTTGCGAATATAACCCGTTTCATACAGGCCATTCCTACCATATAGCAGCCTCTGAGCTGCTTCTTGGTGAGCATGCGCCGGTTGTGTGCGTTATGAGCGGAGATTTCGTTCAAAGAGGGGAGACGGCCATATTCCCAAAGCATCAGAGAGCCGCGGAGGCGGTTGGGCGCGGAGCTGACCTTGTTGTTGAACTGCCGCTGCCGTGGTGCCTTTCTTCGGCAGAAAAGTTTGCATACGGCGGAGTCGCTGTTCTTGATGCTCTTGGCGCAACTCATTTAAGCTTCGGGAGCGAGTCGGGAGATACAGATAAACTAAAAGCAGCTGCAGATTCAATGGACGATAACTTTCAGCTTAAGCTGAAGGAATATATAAATAATAACCCGCAGCAAAGCTATGCTTCTGCTGTGAGCAATGTGTCGGGCTCTGATCTGCTCCTCAAGCCAAATGACCTTCTGGGAATTGAATATATAAAGGCAATAAGAATGCTTTCATCAGATATGGTCCCTATGGCTGTTAAGCGCTTTACAGACCACGACGGTTTTAATTCGGCCAAGGATATAAGAGAGAAGATATATGCCGGCGAGATACCGGGAGATGGTGTTAATAGAGAAATAATAGAAACTGCTGTAATTTCAAGACTTCGCATGTTCAGCAAAGAATATTTCAATACTCTGCCAAATACCGCCGGAGGTCTTGGCGGGAGGCTATATGATGCCGTAAGGTCTTCATCTACCCTTGAGCAGATTTATGAAAATGCTAAAACAAAGCGCTATTCACTTTCGGCTATAAGAAGAGCCGTAATGTGTGCTGCACTTGGGATAGAAAACGGGCTGAACAGCGGCAGACCTCCCTTTATAAGAGTGCTCGCTTTCAACGATAAGGGCAGGGAATATCTCTCGTCCGTTAAGGGGAAATCTTCAATTCCAATCATCACTCAGCCGAAGGAAATTTCAGCCCTTGATGAAAATGCACAAAAAGTGTTCGCGCTTGGCGCAGCCGCAAAAGACCTGTATGAGCTCGGCTTAAGCTCAAAAAGCTCTCCTCAGTGCGGAAATGACTACAGAATGGGCCCGATTATTGTGTAACTTGCACAAATCAGGACCTTAAAAATTGTTGAATTTGCTGAAATTTTCCTATTGTGAATTTTTAGTAAATGTGCAATAATCCTTATATCAAAATTTGAAAACACGTGTCCACAATACGCGGACACGTTAAATTAAATAAGGAGAAACAAAATGAAAAAGATTCTGGCACTTACCCTTGCATTATGCATGATTTTTGCATTATGCGCATGTGGAAGTTCTTCTTCCGCATCTTCTACCGCTGCTACTGAAACAGCAGCTTCTTCTGATGAGAAGGTTGTTAAGATCGGCGTTTTTGAGCCTCAGTCAGGTGATAACGGCGCAGGCGGCAAACAGGAAATCCTTGGTATGCAGTATGCAAACGTAATGATTCCTACTGTTGACATCAACGGCGAGACTTACAAAGTAGAGCTTGTCTATGCAGACAATGCTTCTTCCAACGATAAGGCACCTACAGCTGCTCAGACCCTTATCTCCAGCGGCGTTTCTATCGTTCTTGGCTCTTACGGTTCAGGCGTTTCAATTGCTGCAGGCGATACATTCAAAGCAGCAGGTGTTGCAGCTGTTGGCGTAACATGCACTAACCCCCAGGTAACATCCGCATGTGATGTTTATTCCCGTATCTGCTTCCTCGATCCTTTCCAGGGCACAGTTCTTGCAAACTATGCAAAGAATGATCTCGGCGCAACAAAGGCATACGTTCTTGCAAAGCAGGGCGATGACTACTCCAACGGTCTTGCAAACTACTTCATCGATGCTTTCGGCGAAGATAACTGCGTATTCGAAGTATTCCCTGATGGTACTCAGGACTTCTCCACTTATATCACCAACGCACAGAACCAGGGATGCGATGTTTTCATGAGCCCTGTTTCCACTGAAGCTGCAGCTCAGATCATTGCAAAGGCAGACACCCAGGCTCTTGGTATGCCTATCCTTGCAGGCGATACATGGGATTCCAACGTTATCCTTGAAGCTGCTAAGGGCACAAGCCTTCAGATCTGTGTAACAACCTTCTACCAGGAAGGCGCAGATGCTGAATTCGATAAGGGCATCAAGGAGTGGATTTCAAGCGATTCTACAGCTCTTGCAAACAACGGCGGCAACGATGAACTCGCAGCTGTTTCCGTAATGGGCTATGATGCATACTGCTTTGCTCTTCAGGCATTCCAGAATGCAGGCTCCATTGACCCGGCTGATGTTCTTGCAGCTGTTCCTGCAACTGAGATCGACGGCATCACAGGTCACATTGCTCTTGACGATATCGGCGATGCTATTCGCGACAGCGCATTCGTTAAGCAGTGCAACACCGAGACAGGTGTTTGGGACTTCGTAACTGTTGCTACAGTTGGCTGATAAAATCCTTATTTTCTGACTAAACTGGCGGGGGCTCAGTGCTCCCGCTGTTTTTAATTACATGTATTTAACTTAGATGTTGGTTTACGGAGGAATCTTATGGAAGTATTAAAAACTTCACTCCCGTATATTATTTCCGGTATATCCGTCGGCGGGCAGTATGCTCTTATAGCTATCGGATACACAATGGTCTACGGCATATTAAGGCTTATTAACTTTGCCCACGGCGATGTTTTTATGGCGGCAGGACTTATTATGGTCTACCTGGCTGCATCTTTTGAGCTTTATATAGCAATCCCGCTGATGATAATAATCACGGTTATTATCGGCTTTACTATAGAGCGTGTTGCTTACCGCCCGCTTAGAAGCGCGCCGAGAATGTCTGTTATGATATCGGCAATAGGCGTAAGCTATCTCATCCAGAATCTTGCTCTTTATATAACAGGCGGACTGAATAAGAATTATCCGTCTATTCCCTGGATATCAGACAGAATAACTGTATTCGGTCTTGAAACGACCAGAGTTACGGTTATTACCCCGTTTCTTACTATAATTCTTGTTGTTGCACTTGTTGTATTTATTAATAATACAAAAATCGGCATGGCCATGAGAGCGGTTTCCAAAGACTTTGAAACCGCCAGACTTATGGGCATTAAGGTCGATAATGTTATTTCAACAACATTTATTATCGGAACATTCCTTGCTGCAGTAGGCTCGCTTCTCTACTTCACAAACTACCCGGGCGTTGTTCCAACCTCCGGCAGTATGCCGGGCCTTAAGGCATTCGTTGCAGCTGTATTCGGCGGAATCGGCTCGATTCCGGGAGCTGTTATAGGCGCATTTATAATCGGTATCTGCGAAAGCCTTATCAAAGGTCTTGATACTATTCTTATAGTTAACGGCGTTATAACAGAGCAGGTAGGCTTTGCAACATTCTCTGATGCATTCACATTCATCCTTCTTATAATCATTCTTGTCTTCAAGCCGACAGGACTTTTCGGTGAGAAGCAGACGGATAAAGTGTAAAAGGGGAGGTGTATATTCATGATTAAAGAACGTAAAGACCACAAAAGTTCATGGATCGCCTTCGGATGTGTTGCGGCATTTCTGATTCTGGTTGTAATTCTTGACCAGGTAATAAAGCCGACAAGCAAGATGTATATGCTCCTCACAGTATTGCAGAAGGGCTCTGTTTACGCTCTCGCTGCAGTGTCTATGAACCTTCTCAACGGCTACACGGGGCTATTCTCTCTCGGCCACGCTGGCTTTATGCTTATAGGCGCTTATACCTATGCAATTTTCACGATTCCCTCTGATGCAAGAGATGTTGTTTACCAGTATTTTGATGCTGCTGTCAGAATCTCTTTCCCTGAGGTTTTCAGCAATGTTCTTGGCGGCTTCGGTACCGTACTGGGTGTAGCCCTGGCGGTTATTTTAGCAGGACTTATGGCTGCATTTTTTGCATGGCTTATAGGACTGCCTGTTCTCAAACTTAAGAGCGACTATCTTGCTATAGCAACTCTCGGCTTTGCAGAAATAATCCGCGCAATCTTCCAGTGGCAGAAGCTTGGTCCTATAACAAACGGCTCAAACCTTCTTAAAAGCTTTGAGAGAACAAGCACGTTCCTTCTTAAAATCGGCGACACTACAATCAAACTTTCAACATTCGTCCCGGTGCTTATATCCGTTATATGCATCACCTTAATAGTTCTGCTTGTTAACTCAACATACGGCAGATCATTCAAGGCAATAAGAGATGATGAGATTGCAGCCGAGGCTATGGGAATAAACCTTGCAAAGCACAAGATGATGTCTTTTGTTATAAGCTCATTTTTCGCAGGCGTTTCCGGCGCAACGATGGCTATGGTGCTTTCAATTGCGCAGGCAAGCAACTTCAAGTCCGCTATGACATACGAAATACTGCTGATGGTCGTTTTAGGCGGCATCGGCTCAATCTCGGGCTCCGTTATAGGTTCTTTCCTGTTCGTTGCAGCATCCGAGTGGTGGCTTAGAGGTCTTGACTCCGGCACCTTCCTTGGAATAAATGCACCTAACGTTTTCAGAAACGGATTCAGACTTGTTGTATTCTCGGTAATAATAATGATAGTTGTGCTGTTCTTCAGAAAGGGCATTATGGGCGAGAAGGAGATAACCGATCTCTTTAAAAAGCGACCGAAGAAAGCAGCTGTGAAGGAGGATAAAGCTGATGAGTGAAGTCAATAATGTTCTCCGTATGCAGGATGTAACAATGCAGTTTGGCGGTGTTGTTGCTGTTAATAACCTTTCGCTTGAAGTAAATGAAGGCGAGATAGTTGCCCTTATAGGGCCAAACGGCGCCGGGAAAACGACGGCTTTTAACTGCATAACAGGCGTTTATCAGCCGACTAACGGCGAAGTATCCTTCTGCGATAAAACTATCGTATCAAGCCATCCTACCGGCAAGATGAAGAATAACTACCAGGGAATCAACGGCGAAAAATATCTTAAAGATAAGATAATAGACCCGACCCCTGACCAGATCACAAAGCTTGGCATTGCAAGAACATTCCAGAATATACGCCTGTGGAAGTCAATGACCGTTTTTGATAACGTTCTCACGGCAATGCACATGCGCACAAAGCAGAACCTTTTATCTGCAACCTTCCGCACCTCTGCAGAAGAAGAAAAAAATATCCGCGAAAAGACCCTGCAGCTTCTTGAAGAGCAGAATCTTGCTCAGTATAAAGATGACCTGGCAGTATCACTCCCTTACGGTCTGCAGAGACATCTGGAGATAGCAAGAGCACTGGCAACCGAACCGAAGCTGCTCCTTCTTGATGAGCCGGCAGCCGGCATGAACCCGCAGGAGACAGCAGAGCTTGGCGAATTCATTGTTGAGATCAAAAATAAATATGACCTTACGATATTTATGATTGAGCACCATATGGACCTTGTTATGAAATTTTCAGACAGAATATATGTAATTGACTTCGGCAAGATGATAGCCCATGGCACACCTGCTGAAGTGCAGGCAGATCCAAAGGTAATTGAGGCATATCTGGGGGTGGCTGACGATGAGTGAACCTATACTTTCAATTAAAGATCTGCAGGTTAATTACGGCGGAATCGAAGCTGTTAAAGGCATTTCGTTTGATGTTACCGAGGGCGATATAATCACCCTTATAGGGGCAAACGGGGCAGGCAAGAGCTCCACACTGCGCAGCATTGCGGGGCTTGTTAAGCCCTCTGCCGGTGAGATAACCTTCAGAGGTGATAAGATAACAGGCAAAGACCCTACCGAGATAGTTAAAAAAGGAATCACTCTTGTTCCTGAAGGTAGAAGAATATTCCCGGATCTCACAGTTCTTGAAAATCTTAAGCTTGGTGCATATCTCCGCAATGACGATATAAAAAGCGATATACAGTGGGTATATGAGCTCTTCCCGCGTCTTAAGGAGAGATCATGGCAGGCAGGCGGTACGCTTTCAGGCGGCGAGCAGCAGATGCTGGCTGTCGGCAGAGCACTTATGAGCCGCCCGAAGCTTATTATGATGGATGAGCCGTCTCTCGGTCTTGCACCTATTATAGTTAAAGGCATTTTTGATATCATTAAGGAGATCAACAAGCAGGGCGTTACCGTTCTTCTTATAGAGCAGAATGCAAATATGGCTCTTAAAACTGCCGACTATGCCTATGTTCTTGAAACAGGCAAGATAACAATGTCCGGCACAGGAAAAGAGCTCCTTGCTAACGATGATGTTAAAAAAGCATATCTTGGAACCTGATTAAATAATTTATAAAGTCTTAAGCTCAGTGCCGTTTAGAGTACTGAGCTTTTTTTCAACCTGAAAATCAAAATCTGCCAAGTGAGGAATCAAAAATTCGCCAAGTGCGGAATCAAAAACTTGCCAAGTATGGAATCAAAAATACGCCAAATGAGGAATCAACTGTTGACCGGAAGGAAAAAAGGATTTATAATCTGTCCGTAGGAGGCGAATTTAATGGTGGATTATAGGAAAAGAATCGCAGACGGTTTGCTGCAGAAAAAACTTCAAAGCAAGGGTGCAGTGTTGATTGAAGGTCCAAAATGGTGCGGAAAAACAACAACTGCAGAGCAAGCTGCTGCCAGCATTTTATATATGGATGAGCCTAGCAGAATTCGACAAAACCTGATTATGGCAGATACAGACCCTGAGGCTCTTCTGGAAGGTGTTAACCCCAGGTTAATTGACGAATGGCAATTGGCGCCAAAGCTGTGGGATACTGTTCGCTTTTCTGTTGACCATAAACGAAGCTTTGGCCTATACATCCTGACGGGTTCAGCTGTGCCTGCAAACACAGAAGAGATTCACCACACGGGGACAGGAAGATTCAGTTGGCTTAGGATGCGGCCGATGAGCCTTTATGAATCCGGGGAGTCCTCCGGCGATATAAGCTTGTCTGAACTGTTTGATGCGCCTGACACCGTGGTGCGCGGTACAGCGGACCTTACGCTGAAGAAAATTGCTTTTCTGATTTGCAGGGGAGGATGGCCGATGGCTCTTGATGTGCCGGATGACATAGCCCTGCAGCAGGCAATTGATTATTATGATGCTGTTGTAAATGAAGATATCTCCCGTGTCGACGGCATCAGAAAAGATAACGTTTACACAAAGCGCCTGATGAGATCCTATGCAAGAAATCAGGGTGGGCAAGTTTCTATAGATACGATTGTGGGAGATCTGAGCACGAATGAAGGTGCGGATTCCTGCAGCAAAACCGCGTCGAATTATATTAAGGCTCTGAAGAAGATCTTTGTAATAGAGGACATGGAAGCGTGGAATCCAAACCTGAGATCAAAGACCGCAATTCGTACATCGGATACACGGTATTATGTTGATCCTTCTATTGCGGCAGCAGCTTTAGGAATAGGACCCGGGGACTTGTATGAAGATCTTGAAACAATGGGTCTGATGTTTGAAACACTGGCTGTTCGCGACCTTCGTGTTTATGCTGATGCGCTGGATGCAACGGTTTATCACTATAGAGATAAAAGCGGCCTGGAGTGCGACGCCGTCCTTCAGCTTAGAAACGGATCATATGGTTTAATCGAAATTAAACTCGGAGGGGATAAACTTATAGAAGAGGGGGCTGCATCGTTGAAAAAACTGGCAGAGAAAATCGATACAGATAAAATGAAAGCCCCATCATTCCTGATGATTTTAACTGCAAATGGCAATGCGGCATACCGCAGGACGGATGGAATCATCGTAGCACCAATAGGCACATTGAAACCGTAAAGGTATATAAAAATGCATCATGCAGTGCATAGTGATACGCCTGATTTATCTCCAAAAATTTTATAAAATCTTAAGCTCAGTGCCGTTTATGGTACTGAGCTTGTTGTATATTATCCTCAGAAAATAAAAATACGGAGGATAAGTGCTATGAATGAAATAGATACCGGCGCGGTTATTGCAGATTTTATATATTCACGCAGCAAATGCTGCAATATCTGCGGGGACAGGTGTGAGATGCTTATAAATGTTGCGGACTACAGTCTCTGCGAGCGATGCTTTGAAGACCTTAAAAACGGGGAGATACAGCTTGATAACGGCGAAAGCTGCGCATGAAGCGAAGTGAGCTAAAATAATAATACTTTTTTGGCATTTATATTTGCAGAAAGCATGTATAAACGATATAATAAATTCAACTAAAGGCGCGATAAAATATGGAGGAAAGAATAATGTTTAATAACAATGGGTTTGTGGATTACATGGGCTATAGAAACATGGTGATTGAAGATAAGATCGAGGAATGTCTATCTGCAGCAAGACGCGGCGAATCGGAAATTAACATAGACCGCGGCGACCTTACAGACAGCGAGGCCGAGTATCTGCAGGGTGAAGTAGAGCGTAGAATAAGAAGAGAAAATTATTGATAATTGATAAGGCGGAGGAAAATATGCAGGAGATAAGATGCCCTAATTGCGGTGAAGTTTTTCAGGTTGATGAGAGCGGATATGCTCAGATAGCACAGCAGGTGCGCGATGCTGAATTTGATAAGGAACTCAAGCGCCGCGAGCAGGAGCTTGCCCGTGAAAAAGAGAGTGACCTTAAAATTGCCGGCATGGAGCAGGAAAAGATATATAAAGACGAAATGTCTAAAAAGAACGAAGAACTTGCCGGCAAACAGCGTGAAATTGACGCATTAAAGGCACAGCTTGCCAATGCTGACACAGAAAAGAAGCTTGCTGTAACAGAAGCCCTGCAGAGCAAAGAGAAAGAGATTTCTAAAAAGCAGACAGAAATCATAGAGCTTACCGGAAAACTCAACAATAAAGACGCTGAGCATCAGCTTGAAGAAAAGTCAATTAAAGAGCAGTATGAAGTTCAGCTGAAGATGAAAGATGAGCAGATTCAGCAGTATAAAGACTTTAAGAAGAGTCTTTCTACAAAGGCAATAGGTGAAAGCCTTGAGCAGTATTGCATGAATCAGTTCAACTCAATAAGAATGACTGCATTTCCGGCGGCTTATTTTGAAAAGGATAATGATGCCAGAACCGGCAGCAAGGGCGATTTTATCTTCAGAGAGTCTGTTGACGATACAGAGTTTATTTCCATCATGTTTGAGATGAAAAACGAAATGGATGAAACTGCCACCAAACATAAAAACGAGGACTTTTTCAAAGAACTTGATAAAGACCGCAGAGAAAAAAACTGCGAGTATGCGGTGCTTGTATCTATGCTGGAGTCAGAGAGTGAATTATATAATAACGGAATAGTGGATGTATCTTACCGCTATGAAAAGATGTATGTTATCCGCCCGCAGTTTTTCATCCCGATAATTACTCTTCTGAGAAATGCTGCCCTGAATTCGCTTAAATATCAGAAGGAACTTCAGATAGTGAAAAATCAGCAGCTTGATCTGATGCATTTTGAAGAGAACATGAACACCTTCAAACAGAACTTTTCGAGGAACTATGAGCTTGCATCAAGAAAATTCCAGGATGCTATTGAAGATATAGATAAAACAATCAGAGCATTGGAGAAGACAAAAGCAGACCTGCTGTCTTCAGACAGGAACCTTCGCCTTGCCAACGATAAAGCACAGGAACTGAGCATTAAGAGACTTACCAAAGATGCCCCTTCGGTGAGCGCCATGTTTGAAGAGATGCATAAAGAATAACAAGGAGGCGTTAATGCCATGTGTCAGGTAATGCAGCACTATGAAAATATAGCTAGAAACGAAGGCATAAAAGAAGGCAGAAACGAAGGTATAAAAGAAGGCGCGGATAGTGAAAAAAGACGCAATGCAATCGAGTTTATGAGAGAAGGCGTAGATTTCAATATTATATCGAAATGCACCGGTCTGACTATCCCTCAGCTTGAGCAGCTGCTTGCTGAGGCGGGGCAATAAAGTATAACAGAATAAGAATTTAAATCAGCCGGAAAGGCTGGAAATAAAAACGACGGTGCATGAGGTGCATCGTCGTTTTTGATGTTATTAATATTAGAGCGCTTTTGAGCAAAACTTTGAAGAAACGCACATTTTCGCGAAATAAAATTTTGAAGAAACGCACATCGTATAAAGAAGAATCAACTGCTTACCCTTAGATTGCGGCAGCAGCTTTGAAATAGGACCGGGACTTATATGAAGAGTTCGAAACAGAGTAAGACTTGAAAAACTTATGCAATTTACGAAACTTTTTCAGGTTGAACTTGAAAAAGTCTGTATAATACTCAAAGTTTTTTAGGCTGAACTTGAAAAACTTTACAAATAATGATATTGTATACACCATAAGTTTAAGTTGGGGGTGAGATGTTTGCTTAAGCAGAATGTAATTTTACGTGAAGATGCTATAAAAGTAATTTGCCCTTTTATTGATGTGAATATGATTAAAATATTTGCAGGGGTAAGGCGCTGCGGCAAATCATATATTTTGGATATGCTGGGTGATGAACTTTTAAAAAGAGGCATACCGCAGAATAGAATTATTTATCGCTTATATACAAGCATTGAGACGGAAGAAGGCTTTTCAGCACGAGATATGTACCGGGAGTTGAAGTCACAGATGGTAGAAGATAAAAAATACTATCTTCTGCTAGATGAAGTTCAGGAAGTGGATGGCTGGGAAAAAGCCGTAAATACAATATTTGAGTCTTCACAGGCGGATATTTATGTTACAGGCAGCAACTCAAAACTCACCAGTGAAAAAATATCTACATATCTTTCAGGCCGCTATGTACTGCTGCCGGAATATACGCTCTCTTTTAAGGAATATATTACTTTTAAAGGATATGCGGAAAGAGATAGGGACGAAGTTTATCGCGAGTATGCAAGAACAGGAGGCTTTCCGCTGATTGCAGCTAGTGAAATGATCGAAGCTCAGGCGTATCAGGTTGCCGATGGTATTTATCATTCCATAATTACAAAAGACATTCTTAGCAATCATCCGATTAGAGATATTGAGAAGTTCAACCGCGTTGTGCGTTTTATTATGGATAATATGGGAAGAACATTCTCAGCAAAATCAATTTCTGACTATATGAAAAGTCAGAACCGTGAAATATCAGTAGAAACCATTTACAATTATCTGGAGTGGATGGAGGAAGCTTTTATTATTTATAGATGCAGCCGCTATGATCTTCAAGGGAAAGAAATTCTGAAGACTCAGGAAAAATACTATCTTTCAGATATTTCATTTAGGTTTGCACTTTATGGCTATAACCGCAGCATGGATGACGCTATACTGGAAAATATAATCTATCTTGAACTGAGACGCAGGGGATATCGGGTTTGGGTTGGAAAAAACGGACCAAAAGAAATAGACTTTACAGCGCAGAGACAAGGCGAGCAGCTTCATATTCAGGCTGCTGTTCAACTGCCTGCAGATTCCGATAGAGAGATACGCAATCTTGAGGAAATACATGACCATCATCATAAATATGTTGTAACAACGAACCGAAACGACTGTGAAATTACCAATGGAATTCGCGTAATACATGTTGCAGATTTTTTGCTGATGGAGAACTGGTAAATAAAACTTTGAAGAAACGCACATTCGAAGAACTGATCTATGCAATTGGTATTTTGACGTATCCCTGCGTCTCGTTTACATCACAATGCATGCACTTACCCTGCGACTTTCTCAAAATAGGCATAAATCGCTCGCATAAGCGATAGTTTGATTTTAGATATATAAATAACCATATGAACATAAAATGCACTAAAACACATTCTGATGCGATTTAAGCGATACACGTCCACTGAGCATAAGAAGCATTCTGAATCTGACCTGGTCCTGGCGGGGTTAGCCTTCGTGGTTTAAGTAGTTGTTTTTCATTATTTAATTATTTAAATTGCGAAACTCTTTTTAATTTTTTAATTTCTCAACCGGTCACTGAGTACTTCTTTGGTCCTGGTTTAGCCTGAGGAAGGGCAGGCTTTTATGCCCTTCCTTAGGCGTGACCGGGGAGGAACGACACGGTCCTATATATATAGCGCTTTCCGTTCCGTTAGTGGAGCGGTGGAAAATCCGTATTTCCGTTCCATTTTTATTAACTAAACCTATAATGCTGTTTTTATTTAGATGGTGTCGTACTTGTCCTTGTTTTTTTCTTTGACTTATACATTCCCTTGCATTATTGCTTTAAGACTAATGCACTGGGATCGAAATTAAATAAATTACCGGAGTTCACACAAATCAGTCTAAACTTTGCATTAGTTGTATAGATGTATCGTAATTATTTGCTTTCAATACATTTGCAAGCTATAATAATTATGGTATAATTTTTATAACTTTTACTGTGATTATTAACCTATAGAAAAAATCTTACAACTTTTTATCATCACATGAACCTTCCAAACTACAAAAATCTTGATATAGAACATTTTCAGCATCTCTTTGACAACAAGAGCGAGAGCTATAAGCTTTTCTGGTTCAGGGCGGTTGTGGATTCCATTATGGAAGATAAGCTTGAGGTGAGCTACGATGAGCTTATAAACCATATGATTGCCGATGCATGGTATATGGTGAATGAATATAAGCTTAATCTTGGACCCAAAGATACGCTGGAGCTTCTTGTGCGTCATTCGCAGGGGACTACCGGGCTTAGATCGGCTGAAAAAGCGGAGAAGATTATCTCTGCCTTAAGCTCAAACTCAAAGGACAAAAAGCAGCTTGAATACAAGCAGACTCTCACATATAACGTTCCTTATAGACTTCAGGCTCCGTTGATGCCATATCTTAAGGGTGATGGGTGGAATGGCTCTAAGCAGGCTCTTGCCGGCAGGATAAACAGCTATGATGCGCTGATCTATTCATTTTCAAAAATAGACGGACTCAACAGCGTGATATGCATCAATAAAGACTGGGCAGACTATATTAAAGCCAACTACTATATCATTTCCGGTTGGATAGAGTACAACATGATAGACTATCTCCAGCGACGCAATCCTGATGTGCCCGGCATATCAAATAAGCTCTTCCCACCGCAGGAGCGCAATCTTACGAAAGTTAAAAAATACTGGAAGGGGATTATTGAGCTATCAAACGTACATGAGATATATTCCGATTCGCTTATGGATACAAGCGAAATATCAATAGATCATTTTATCCCGTGGTCATATGTTACACATGATGAGCTATGGAACTTAAGCCCTACCAAGAAGAGCATCAACAGCTCCAAGAGCAATGGTCTGCCGGATTGGGATATTTATTTTTCCAAGCTCTGCGAGCTTGAATATTCAGCCTATGTGCTTGCAAACAGCAACGATGCGGTGCATGCCCTGCAGGAGGATTGCCTTAAGGAGCATATAAATAACGATGAAGTAAAGCAGAGGCTGTATCTAAGCAGAGATTTAAGCCGCGAACAGTATACAAATATTCTTGAAGGGATAATCCATCCCGTTTATATCGGGGCGGAGAATCTGGGCTTTGAGAAGTGGGAGCAAAAATGGGCACACTAGATTATTATAATAAAAATGCATCTCTCTATGCGTCCGACACATTGAATGCCGACATGAGCGCCATGTACTCCGTTTTTGAAAAGTATGTCCCCCAGGGGAGAATTCTAGACCTCGGCTGCGGAGCCGGACGCGACACGAAGTATTTCTTAGGCGAAGGCTACAAAGTAACGGCGGTGGATGGATCTGAGGAACTTTGCAGTTACGCATCTGCTTATACAGGCATTTATGTGCAGTGCATGCTTTTTGGTGACATGGAGTTTAACGGAGAATTCGAAGGAGTATGGGCCTGCTCATCTTTGCTGCATGTGCCGAAAGGGGAGCTCAATGATATTTTCGACAAGGTTGCTAAGGCACTGAAGCCGGGCGGAATATTCTATGTCTCTTTTAAATATGGTGATTTTTCAGGTGAGAGAAACGGACGATACTTTACTGATCTTAACGAAGACGGGCTGAAGGAAGTTCTTGGCGAAGAGCCGAAGTTTGATATACTCGAAACACTGATCACAACGGACGTGAGACCCGGCCGCGAGAATGAAAAGTGGCTGAATGCGCTTTTGAGGAAGCAGTAAGCAGGCTAAAAGATAAAGATTAAAAATAATAATTCAAAATCTCGAATTTTCAAAGGTAAAATAAATGACATCGGAGAGCTATATCTGCAAAAAAGAAATAGACTGGTCTGCGCTGACAGCCGGAATCACTTTGCCTGTGGATAATCAGGTAATTTTCGGACAGATTGCCGGCAGATTCTTACAGCGTGGTGAGAAAAGAACGGTAAAAATTTTTATTGATGGAGTATCTTATCTGGCCACAATATCAAATGAAAATTTCAGTGGAAAATTCAGCGATGTCCATAAAAAAGATATTATTCGGTTAATGTACAATGAAAATAGTGAACTTGCAATAAAGCTCAGAGAGCTGTTTTCATCAAGCTATAATTACCTTTCTGCAGCCAGAGAGCTTAGAGAAAAAGGCGACAGAACACTTATAAAATTGCCTGATAATATGAAAGAATATATGGCGCTGTATACATCCGAATATGACGATACATACATTCTGGATTCTATTTGCGCAGAAGAAGTGCAGGAGTTTAAGGATAGCGTTAAAAATAAAAACGAGCTTGAACTTGAGCAGGAATATAACTATGAGCAGGATGCAACCGCAGGGATTATAGTAAAGGCAAAGAATGTAAAAATACGGAAGCTCAACAGGGCAATATGTGACAATCTAAAACTTCTTTACGACTATCGCTGCCAGATCTGCGGGAGAATGGTCGGCAGTGAGTACAACACACATGTAGCTGAAGCACATCATATTGATTATTTTACTAAAAGCTTTAACAACGACGCAGATAACCAGTTGGTTCTATGTCCTAATCATCACCGAATTATACATAGTGAAGATCCACTTTTCAGTTATGTTGATCTTAGTTATACCTATCCTAACGGTTATTACGAGAAGCTTGTACTTAATAAGCATCTAACAGTAAGAAAATAATAATTTAAGATTATTGAGGCTTGAAAAAGGCAGATGATGTCAGAACCAGCTATTTGCGGCAAGCTGTATGCTGCATGGAGAGACCGAACGATAGAGGATGAAGGATAAAAGGGAGGCACGCCATTATTCCTTACACCATAAACCTGTAAACTGAAGAAATGCTCTTTCTCCTGCGGCAAGAAACCTTATGTTTCTGATCAACCGGGACCCTGCATTGATAGATGGTTAAATATACTTTCCATATCTGCAAGAGCTTCATTGGTGATATTAACAGTATATTTATTTGCCATAGTTTTCTCTAAATGCAGCAAAGGCAGCAGAAGCTTCCTGGACATCGCCGGATTTATAGTCTTCATAGCCTTTTTGAAGCTTGCTATGGATTTGAGATTCTGTCATTTGGCCGATATCAAGAGATTCCGGGGCGGGATGCAAAGTGACAGGGAACGGAATCCCGCCAATAAGAACGACCTGGTTTAAAAAGATATCAACAGCAGTTGACATTGGAATTCCGAGCCTGCCAAGCACGGATTCAGCCTCTGCTTTTAGAGTTGGGTTAATTCTTAAATTTAAAGTTGCTGTTTTTTCCATAAGTATTATCCTTTCATTAACTTTAATACATTGTAACAGCATTGACGTTACAAGTCAATCGAGATTCTAATCTGCGAGTTCTGTATTGCTTGCGGTAAACCGAAATTTCGACGGTGCATGTGAGGTGCAGCGTCGTTTTTTGATGTTATGTTAACACAAACAAATAACGGCAGAGCTGGGAATAAAAATAGCTCCAAGTACGTGGTTTCAAAGAGACATTTTAGAACATCTACATAGCGGTTTAATGGATGATTCGGCCGTAAGATGACGCAAAGGACTGAGAATTGTTGAATTTACTTGTGGAATATGATAGAATTGAACAAGGAAAATTCCTAATTGGAGGTCGAAAACAATGATGTATCCGTTTCTTACCTTGAACGATGATACAGAGATCGTCCATTCAGAACTTAAAGGTGACGGTTCTGTTAAAGTATATATTGAGACACCCGATGAAATGGCCGGGTTTCTTTCCGCTGAATGTTGGCTTCCGGCTTATAAATGGGAGAACGTATCCGGTTATTCCAAGGAGCAGATGGAATATTTTGAAAAGCTCCTGAAAGCAAATGCCCATCTGATTATGGAATTTGCGGCTGAAGGGGGCTTTGAACATGCCTCAAATTTTTAAAGTTGGATCTATCTGGGTTTATTTTTGGGCAAATGAAGGAAAACCGGTAGAGCCGATACATGTTCATGCTGCCAAAGGCAGACCTCGCGAGAATGGAACAAAAATATGGATTACGGAGAACGGTAAATGCCTGGTCGCATCGCACAATGATTCTGATATTTCAGTCGGCGAGCTAAAAACTCTTCTTCGTGTAATTGAAGCCAACAGCGATGAGATTATTGAAAAATGGATTGAATTTTTCGGAGAAATTCGTTATTTTTGCTGATGTCGCTGTGATATAAGAC